>Ga0214543_1000153_pt1 | contig 97588 bp, 44 predicted proteins | sample CNSS2metaG_FD_160094 | JGI IMG/M metagenome (GOLD analysis project Ga0214543, IMG submission 160094) | Root nodule microbial communities from cowpea collected in UCLA plant growth center, Los Angeles, California, USA - CNSS2 | ecosystem: Host-associated > Plants > Roots > Nodule | place: USA...
ATATATATATATATATATATATATATATATATATAAATATATATATATAAAAAGTATGATAATAAAATGGACAAACCTGATTTTAGGTTAAAATAAAACATTTTAAGTCAACGATAACTCTTATTTTTTTTATATTATTTATTTCTTGACATATTTTAGTGTAAATTATTAATTAATATATTATTATTTTTTATTTTAAAAAAATTAATAAATAAAAGAAAAGGAATCAATAGTTTACTCTAATCACGTCAAACAAAAATTAAATAAAACAAAAATTAAATAAAGGATGAGAGTAAAAAAAAAAAAAAATATATATATATATATATATATATATATATATATATAAGTTTCTAACATTTTACCTTATATTTATTTAGAGAAAGTTCGACCAACTTGACATAATTAATTGCAACTTATATTTATTGACTAGTTATTAAGGATTTAAATTCCCAAGCATGTCATCTTTAACATAGAATAAAAGCCGTTGTAAGAAGGTGCTTAAGTTTTGTGTACTTTTGATGAATGAAACATTGTCCGAAGAGATTAACCACATTTTGTTAACTCGAAAATTTCCATAATATTAATCATTATTTATGACAATAAATGATTAATACCAATATCAGAGTTATGAAAAAAATATCTGGATGTTAATAAAAGATTGCATCACATTATTGAGTTGATTGCATCACATTCTCCCACTTACTTATTAGTGGTCGTACATTAAGATGCTTATAGACGACACTGAAGTTATATTTTATTTCCAAAATATCCCCACACTCTTTGAAATACAAGAAGACATTAAAACGAAACTTCTTACATGTTATTTTTTCTTACTACAATGAAATCAACCCAGAATCAGAAAAATTCAAACCCCTTCCATTTCAACTACCATATAAGGCCAGTTTTATTCATTTCTAAAATCTATTTCATTTAACCGTACACAGGTTCCAGACTGGAACGATTGCCAAAATTCATTTGGACACACATTTGAATTACAAAAGCAGTTCAAATAAAATCTTATTAATATTTATAATAATTTAGTTAGATAGTCAAAATTATTAATATTTTTCCCCAAAATGTAAAAGGAATAAAAAGTAAATCCAATTTTTCATTTCATTTGCAACAAGAAACAAACGTATCACTAAGAGCAAAGTAAAATTAAATAAATTAAAAAAAGATTGAAGTTCGTTCGTGTATTAAATAAATATTTAAAGCGAGGAAGAGATCGAAACAGAATTCAACTCCAATTATTTTAAAATTGGATTAAAATAAATTTAATAAAACTAATTTTAAACTGCTAAGTGTGTTGATCTCGCCAACAAATTTTAAATTAGAATATAATCATAGTGATAAGAATTAGTTTTATAAATTGACGGCAAGCACGCTCTCTATCAGATAGCTTAAGATTTTTCGGCTACAAACTTTAAAATTGAGCTACTAAATGTCAAACTACGTTTTAGTGGTGGCTAAACGCCAAAACAACAATTATAACAATGACATCCAAATATATCCATGCCATGAGCGACCCCATTTTTCCCTTAAAAGTTCGCAATGATATCCAAAGCAAGACTATGTTTTTAGTAAGCACCTTAAACCGCAAAAGCACAGTTCCAAAATTTACAACTGAAGGAGCGTAAATAAATTATCTAATTAAGCTTGATTGCTAATATCCTACTCTTCAATTCAAGCATTCAAGTTGGACCTCAGTCTAGAACTCTGCTCATCTTCCAACATTATCAGTAAACACCTAACTAATAAAGCATGCCCACCACTATTATCTATCACAGATCATCACTCAACCTAAAAGGACAAAAACACTCACTATTATGCATCCATACACTGACACCCCAAATTGCCAAAACTTTTCAGATTCACTGTCGTATGGCAATGCCCAAGGAAAACTAAGCAACGGTCATCAAATATTCGATAAGAATGATCGCTATTTCAAGATATTTCGAGTCATCCTTTTGTAACCTTGCAGCTGATGACCTCCTGGAAAGAGTAACTTAATAAAAAGACATGCAAGCTCTATAAGATAGGCAGAGGGTGGACATAAAGGAGCATCACATCTATTACTTTAGCTAACTATAAACCAAACTTCATAATCTGTAGATTTTATTATATATGCCAGCAAGAACATTAATGATAATTGAAGACATCAACTAGCCGTAAAATCCTACAACTTAGTTTAACATGCTTGATTCAACTTAATATAGAAAAATAGTTCAACAAGCTGCTTTTTCACAAGATCTTCTGATTTTACAAAAGTCAGATACAGTTTATCATTAATGCAAACCTTTATTTGAGGTGAAACTCCAATTTATGGGAGACAAGAACCAAAAGCATTTAAGGAACTATATCTAAGTTTTATCCAAATGATTTCATAACATGAAGTCCTAACTAATACCAATAAACCACAAATTTAATTATTTAAGGGTCACGTCATCCAAGTGGAGCACGAAAACAAGAAGGTTTACATTCAGAATTCACTATACTCTTCTCTTGCACCATCCAAAACTGTATAAGTAACACGGAGTCACCTACTATTTCGGCAACAAAAAAATTCCTCACATGTTACTCAAAAATGCAAGCCTTGGTCCTCCTTTTGTAGTCTTTCAACCCTTACCACTTGAATCATTTCACAATTAAGAAATAAATATAGCCATACATAGGAGATTCATAAATCAGCCAAGTAAAATTCCCATATCATATAAGACGGCTTACAAAAGCAACATTTGCTCTAATAATTCAACAAGCTTTTAGATCGATCGATTCCAATTAGATTATTGATCAATTGACTCTATTACTTCAATTTGACAGAAGCAAGAAACACTATTTACGCGAAAAAAGTGTGTGCTACATAACCAAACCAAGCAATTCCAAAAAAAAAAGGCGAATTACTTCAGAATTATCAAAAACAGACTTTAAAATTTCTATCGAAAATCATTGTTGTTGAAAAAAGAAAAAGCGATCGCAGTGGGATTCGAACCCACGACCTTTAGATCCGGAGTCTAACGCGATATCCACTCCGCTATGCGACCGTTACAAGAAAGATACCAAATAAAAAGTTCAAGAACAGCCCCGACATTCAGATGAACATAGTCATGCAGATCTACCAAGTGAAAGGGAAAGGAAATCCGTCGTATGAATCTATTATTCTAAGGAAATTAAAAAAATAAAGAAAAACAAAATGGCATATGAAACTAAAATGGCGAAGACGAAAGAGAATGAAGATCAACATATAGCTATTAAATGCACATAAATTTATAAATTGATGGAATCGGAAATCTAGCACTGGTAGCGCGAGCGAGAGGAAGAAAAATTAGGTTACCTGGTAGTTCTCCTGTGAGTTTTCTCCCACGATGAAACCAACCAACCGTTTGATCCTCTTCTAGTTTTATTTTAAAACTCACTATGGCATGCGTGGGCCTAACAAGACTAATTGCAATCTTAATCAAACTAATACTTAACCATGCGGCCCACATCAACACGCGGTTAATTCTTTTCTCAAGCCCACGTGTCATTCAGCACGTGTTCATTATATACAAGCGAAAAAATTTGAACGTAAAACAAAACCTCTGAACCTGCATACCAAATTATATTTCAGTATTTATTTAATCATTAATATATGTGCCATTATATCATTCAAGTTTGATTTTCATATACAGTTAATATAGAAAAAAAAATTAACTAAGTAGAAATTATTTTGAATTGAGAAACAATATTTTTTTCCTTCATTTGGAGTATTAAAATTTGTATTGAAATTTGAAATATAGTACTTTCAAAACTTTTAACACAAACATCCTCCTTAAGTTCCGCAACAGTAAAATGATGTTTGAATTTAAGCGAAAGAAAATGTTTTTATTTCTAGGAAGTTAAAAGCGGCAATCTATGTGAGGGACAGAACTTGGAAGGTGAACTTTGCTGACACCTGTAGTTGATGAATGATGATGATGCACACCAAGCATAAAACATTATGCACTCTAACTTTATTTCCAAAACAAAATTGTTCAAAATTTATACACATGCATATGCCTGGTGCTCATGCTACCTTCTTGCACATGTATGTGTCTAAATGTTTGTGTACATAAATAAGCAAAAAGAATTGGTTTTTACAAGAAGCTGAGTTAGAGAAAATAATAACAATTCAGAAAGGGAAAAGACATCAAACATGGTATCTAAGCTCCAGCGACTTCTTGGGCTTGCTTCAACTTCAACTTCCCTTTGCTTTTCACAGTCTTACCAACTGCAACCCCTTTGCTTTTTTTGTCTTCAACTTCAGTTTGGTTTTCAATCCTAGCAAAGACTGGTTTAGGTTGAGCCATCACTTGGCCACCCTTAAGTCCACCCCACTTGGTGTCTTTCTACAAAGTCAAACAATTTACTTAAATCAGATAGGTAGCAGAATATATTCGTTCAAAACCATGAATAGTTCATGTGTGTATGTGTGAAAAAATCTAGTTTGAGTGTGCATGAGTGTATATGAGAGACAGAGAGAGACCCAGGTTGCTGCATCAAATTGGTCCCTGGAATAGCCAAGTTGTTCATATATTCTCCAACTCAAGCTTGGTGTAACAGGAAATAGCGCAATAGCAATAATCCTCACCGTCTCTAATATAATTACCAGGTCCTGCTCCAGCATCATAAAAAAATTATTGCTTAGGCATTTGCTTATCTTTAACAGCATCAAAACTAAGATGACACGTTGAATTTATGTTACTTTTTATCATTGAGCAACACGTTCATTAAGCGTATTATACTTGTTTAAAGAAGGAAAAACAAAGTTCAAAAATTGATTATTGTCAGTTAAGGAGTTTGAATGTCAATGAACTTAATTAAATTTCTGACTAAGTACTTAAAAAAAGAAATTATGGTAAAATGAATTAAATTGCGCTTTTGAGTTACAATACAACAAAGTTGTGCTCTTCAACTTTACTAAAAACTTTCTCCTGTAATTTTTCCAAAATTTTAGATGTACAAGTTGATTTTAACTTGTAAGAAAGTTTAATTCGTTTTAGCTTCTTATTTTCTGCTCCTATAAATACGTATTGAAAAGTTTATTCAAATTGGCCCTATATGATATTTTAAATACTGCTGAAAACAATTATGGAATATGCAATACCTTAAAATATTCTAATAATGGAACCTTTTTGGGCTAAATATGCTTTTAGTCCCTACAAATAAAGTAATGTGTCATATGGTCCTTCTATCAATAATGAGAGAAACTAAAATAAAGTAATGTGTCACATGGTCCTTCTATCAATGATGAGAGAAACTAAAAGGAGACATTTTTTTGTGTAGGACACAACACATCTAACACAATTTCATAAGGGACTAAAAATGAACATTGTCTAATTTGTAGGGACTAAATAAATTTAACCCACTGTTTCTGGTAGCATTCCAAGTTTGATATTTAACAGAAAACAATAAATCATGTTTAGACTTTTACCGATCTAATATGTAATTAAAACTAAAAATGCATTATTTCATACAAAAGGATCCAGCAAATTACCTTAGCAGCTGCTTCAGCAGCAGTATCTCCTTGTTTAAAGAGAGACCATGGTGCACGCTGATCCATATAGGAATTACCAACATTACCAATCTCCAGAACAGCCTCACAAGCTGATGACAAGGACAGATTTTCATAGTGAATGCGAGCTTTATCAACCTACAGACATAATAAACATTCCTTAAACTTTAAGTCACTGCCAAATCCCACCATAACTTATGGACAACCGCAAAAAGAATAGCTTTAAAAAATGTCTAATCAGCTACTACGGAACTGAAATTCGGATAATAAACCAAGGGTCAGACTGCTATTTTGAAATTTGAAACAGAGTATAAAATAAAGGTTCTAATGATCTATGTAAACAAATCATTTTATATGATACGGACTTGGGTATTACAGGATACATAAGTTCCAAATTGAGTGGTATAGGATGCACATTGGATAAGTATTGATTCATCTCCCTTCATAGTTTATTATTGAGAGCGTGTTCTCCAGATTCTTGTCGGTATATAACAAAAAAAAATGACAAAAATACAATGCTTCAGGTGGGGTCCTTGGATATGCAGAGTTGTATCTAGCTAACCTCTGACTGACACCCATCAATGTTATAAATGCCATATTTTGTCTCTTTTTTCATTTTTCTGAATTATTTATTGAAATATATTGCTAATTGCCATATACTTATTTTATTATGTCCAAATACCTAGAACACGGTATAAAATCAAAGTAGTTAACATCCACTTTCAAATCCAAAGTGGTCTCCTCCTGAATGTGAAAACAATATATTTCAATTTGAAATTCGTAGCATTCTGAATATTATTGATTACAAGTTACAATAAAAGCTACCATGCCACCAGGTACCATTCATCACCAGGTCTAAAAATATGCAAGAAAGGGTTTCCCTAGTTATTGAATTCACAGGTAGCATTACCTTAAACTGCTGAACTGTGACATGCTTTAAAATTAAAAAATGAATTTATAGATTTAGAAATATAGTTTACAAGAGCTCTTACCAGATTCTCTACATTATCCTTGAATGAATTTCCTTCAGCAGCCGTGGCGGAATCCACTACCAGAATTGATTGGCAGTTCTTTTTTAGAAGCCCTAGTGTTCGATTAAGAAGATTTCCTGCCAAAATAGTGAAGGAAATACACCACATTTTACATTATAGTCATAATAGAAAGAAGGAAAAAAATCAATTGGTTGCTGAATGTTACAATAAAGCAAGTTTTAAATACCAACTGTGTTGGCAAGATGTGCATTGACAATATTGATGAAGCGTTCCTCAGAATAATCTCCATCACTGCCAAATTCCACCTCTCTGAGGAAGAAGTATCTAACTGCATCTGTCCCAAATTTATCAACCAAATCGTTTGGTTCAAGTGTGTTCCCTAGTGACTTGCCCATCTTCATGCCATCCTAACATTTCAAAATAAAAAGCATTGCTGCATGAAATGAAATTAAATATAAGAAACAGATTTGTGAAATTTTACACTGTCTCAAATTGCCAAGCTTAGCTTTCGACCTTTTGCTAAGAACTACAGTTTACTTAGTTAATGATTATAAATTTATTCCAATTTGAATTGAATTGAATGTATTAGGCTCAAGAATTGAACAAGGAAATAGTAAAAAAGTTAAGACCAGAATATAATGTTCTGGGCAGGTAGAGTCGTTAGATATGCACAGAATCTAGCAAGCCTCAAACAACTCGTTTACTTATACACCATGTTTGAAGAACGCTGCATAAATATTACACAAGGTTTCCTCCTCCAAAACACCATAAACAACAAACTGACACAATAGCTACATCCTATTCTATGGATCCGTAACAAAATATACTGGAAAAACATGATAATTTAGTCCTTATATGAATTACGGATTCTCAGTTTGTTCTTTATTTGTAAAACTAATTAAATTGATCCCAGTACCCATAAGTGTTACCAGTTTGGTGCTACCCCACTTACATGTTCTTCATTCGATCCCTATTGTCAACACCAAATTAAGAATGTGCCATATGTATAATGGCAAAATTAAGAATATGTAAGCAATTTAACAATCAACGTGACAGAAGGGATCAAACCCGTCATGTTTGCATATATAGGGACCAATTTAATACATTTTTACGTATATAAAGTAATCAGATTAAGAATTCACGACACATATACGGACTAAATTATATTTATAACCAAAAATATACAATAACTGACAGACATCCATAATTTACTGAAGACACAACGACTTCAAAGACAATAATAAATTAGATCCCTAACTACCATAGGACACAAATACTGCACACAGACACTAATAGTTCAGATCTATTGAGTCTTCAAACCTTCCTGGGTATATGAACGCTCCCTGGGAAACGCATAGCCTTATCCTCAAGGCTGAAACTGTACCATTGTAGTTACCTCAAGGCGAAACATAAGATAATGAATAAGTTCAACTACAAATACCTTTGTCAGGAATCCATGGCCAAATACCATTTTAGGAAGGCTTAGTCCCGCAGACATTAGCATAGCTGGCCAATATACAGCATGGAAGCGTAGAATATCCTACAGAGGGACGCATAGAAGGAAGCTTAGGGCACGAAATGTTTTCAATAAGTAGATATAATTGTCTTCAACAAATCAAGTTTACTAAGAAAATAGGAAGGAAGACAGATGACATACCTTACCAATCAAGTGCAGTGAAGCTGGCCAACCTGAAGAAACAGATTTTAGTAAATCAGGTTGCTCTTGATCATCGGATAGTGCAGATATATAACTGCAAATATGAAAGAGGGAAAAGAAAATATATTCAACAAAAGTTTAAGAAGGTAACTAGCAACTACATTAATTAAAAAATATTTGGCAGAATAGCAGAAACCCAAACTTTTCTTTATATTTTTTACCATACAAATGGTTGTGCATAAATTGAACATCCGCGCATTTCAGCAATGTATTTCCAACAATAAACAAACTAACAACTATTGATTATGATAGACAGAAACAACAAGAATATAGAATAGATACAGGGGAAATTAGAGAAACATGCGCAAACTATAAATATATATTTCTTACCCTAGTAAAGCATCAAACCAAACATATATAGTCTGGCTCTTGTCATCAGGAACAGGAATGCCCCAATCAACTGATGCTCGGGAAATGGAAAAGTCCCTCAAGCCACTTTTTATCCAACTTTGAACCTTGAAAATTTGTAGAGGAAATTAATTTTTAAGCACAATACCAAAAAACAAAAATCAAGTTTATGTTCTCCATAAAGAGATAATTTGCAGTTCATTAGATACCTACATCTCGTACATAGATGAATCTGGTATAAAGCATTGTTACACTATTTATCCAGCACCATGTCCGGCAGGATGAAGGGTGGGGTGGTATTGTATCAACAAGCCAGATCAAACAGCTTGGTATTTGCATTTTTTTAACAATATGTCATCAAATTCGTATTCAATTAATATAGCAAGTATCTGGATCAGAGTTTAAGTTCAATAATTTGTACTTTGACCAAGTTCACAAAAGTCAGGGATGACAATATTAAGGTTCGAGTAGAATGTTAGGGTATCCATGACCTTAAAAACATATAACATATAAAAGTCATGTCAAAATGTTGTAGATTACAGAAATATAATTTTTCAATGCCTTTGAAATATTACGATCCTAATTGGTTAGGGGCAACATCATGGTAAGACTTTGAAGTGATAATAGGCTGGGCATGTTATCAACTCAAGCTCCTATACTAGAGAAATCTAATAAAAGTTCGAGTATATCATAACTGATCCATTCTATCAATGTGAATCTTAAGATCACACAAGCCCGTTCTGAATCTTCTCATGTAAACGTGTAAGGTATGTCCTGAAAATAAAATTGGACACAACCAGCACAAAGTGCACCATACTAAAAAGGTAACAGACAGAAATACAATAGAAAAACAAAGTCCCCATTGCCTTACCTCATTTAAACGGAATGATGGTTGCACAAAATTAGGATTTTTATTTAGTGTTTCTTCCAATGCCTTCTGATATTTTGACAGTGCAAAGAAGTAATTGTCCTCTTTCCTTGAAACGCAAGGCTTTAGGTGCACTGGACAACAATTATTATCAAGCAGTTCTTTCTCATCCTGCACCAAATAGTAATACATTCTTAAAGTAAAGTCATGAAACTAAGATGGTAAATCTTTGGAAGGCAACAAGCACAATCAAAATCTTCCATCATCAGAGAATGCTGTCTATTTTCCCGTCTTCTAAAAGATGGTTAAGGTTAACAGAAAGATTGGTAGCCGTTGCATGAGACACACACGGACCCTTCAACATAAAGAGCCAACAGAAACTAGACATGAAACGTTGCTAGCCAGAGCCACAACTTACAAGTTCAAACTATCACCTTATATTCCTCACAGTTAACACAATAAAGTCCGTCATAATCAGCTCGATAGATGTCACCACTGTCAAGAACTCTTGAATAGAATTCCTTGACAATTGCTTCATGCTTGCTATCAGTTGTTCTGATGAATTTGTCATAAGAAATATCTAACTGCAGTCAAGCAATAATAAAAGAATATCAAGAAAACTGTAAAATATTAATGAATTTATGAATATTCAACAAAATACACCTAAAAAAGATGACAAAATTCCAGTAAAAAATAAAAATCAAATTACATCTTTCCAAAGCGCCTTGTAAGATTGAGATATGAGATTGCAATGGTCGGGAGGAGTTGAACCCTGAGCCATGGCAGCCGTTGCAATTTTCTCCCCATGCTCATCCGTGCCAGTAATAAATATAACTTTTTTTCCCAATAGCCGCTGTAAAATTACGCAACCCTTACATTATGTAATAGGAGACAATAAACAGTAAAAACACCAACTTGCTTTAAACCCATCACAAAGATATCTCCAATCCTACACCAGGTTATCCCAATTTCCAAACTCAACCCATTTCTGGAATTGGACCAAGGTTACTTGAGTTAAACTAAAATCGAAGAGGGTGAGGAAATTCACCTGGAAGCGAGCAATGGCATCGGCGGCGATGGTGGTGTAAGCGCTACCCATGTGAGGAGGGGCATTGACGTAGTAGAGAGGAGTGGTGAGGACAAAGGGTTCGGCATTTGAGGGAGTGATATCTGTGGTGGCGTAGGTGCAGAACATAGCTCCTCGAGAGGGATTTTGACCAAAACGGAACTGGGGATTCAGCTTCAGAGGAGAAGCTCTGAAACGGAGGGAAGAGAGGGGAGGGTTAAGGAGAGAGAGGGTGTTTTGAATGGAGCAGTTTATTCTCACTGCCATGGCTTCAGATTCTGAGGTTTCACTGTTTTGGTGGTTCGTTCACAGGGGTCCTTGTGCCATCCTTTCCAACGGATAGCATTAACATCAGTGTTGAATATAACCCCTAAATTTTCAACTAATCCACTCATGTAGCGCTTCCAAGAACAGAATCCCACACAGAAAAGAATGTAAAAGAAAAAAAACAAAAATCTTGGTGAAAACAAATTACTCGTTCTATTAAATAATATATAAGTAATAGAAGGAATAAAAAAAATTGTACATTATTAACTAAAAATCGCAGAGTAACCACACTTTTACATAGTCATTTTTGCATTCAAATTATGAAAATTACAACTTTATAATTATTAATTTATTATTATAACTCGTTTATTTATAATAAATTACTGTTATTCTTTTAATATAATATTTTGTTACAAGGTATACTTATATTTTTCTTTATTGTGCCTCGAGTCTTTCGATTTTTTAATTTAACCACTTTTATTTTTTTTTTTTATTTAATTTTTAAAAATTAAATTTATTTTTATAAAAATATATTTTGATAAAAAAAAAAAAAAAAAAAAAATATATATATATATATATATATAATATTTGTTTAAGTTTGTACTCGTCTAAGTATTATCTTATCTAAATCTGTATTTAAAAAGAAAAAATTATGAGATAAATAATTTTGTAACTTTATTTTAAAAAAATAACCATTAAATTATTTGACTTTATATTTTGTTATATATATAATAAAATAACAAGTTTTTCCTTTTGTAACATATATTATATATGTCATGTATGTTATATCTCTCATATTTTCATAATTTTTCAATACTCATAATATTTTATGATATAATTATATTATATGACTCCTAATATTTTTTATTGTAATTTGATTTTCTTAAAATTTTATAAGTTTGTATCAAACTCTTAAGATCAAATGTGGACTTAATCAAATATTTAATATATATATATATATATATATATATATATATATATATTAAAAATAAATACATGCTTATATGAAAAAAAAATATTAAAAAATGATAAATATATATTGTAAAAATAAAGTTTAATTACTCTTTTAGTCTTTGTTTTTATAAAAAAGTGACAAATTGGTCATCTAATTATTTTAAGTTTCAATTTGGTCACGATTTTTAAAAATGATGCAATTTGGTTATTTTCATTAAATTTCTTGAAACAGATCAATGATTTTTTTAATAAAATTAAAATTGTTAATAATAGTGATTTGTTTTATTTATGTAATTAACATAATCATAATGTCAATTTTTATAAAAATTAATTGATAATGAGCAAATTGCATTAATTTTTAAAAAATTAAAACTATATTAAAACTAAAAAAAATACTAAATGACCAATTTAACATTTTTTGACAAAATCAAATATCAAAAGAATCATTAAAAGTTAAAATTAGTATAATATTTTTCTTGAAATACATTGTGTCATTTGGATAAAATAAGAAATTAAATAATTGAGATTATTGTCACAGAAAAATATTTCAAATATTTGAAGTGAACTTTGTAATTAAATATTAACTGATTTGGCCGGTTAACAAAATATGATTTTTTTCAAACAAAATAATTAAAAAAATATAGCAAAATTAAGTTTTTGAAATTACTTATAAACTAGTGTTTTAAAATTCTAAAACAAACGTCAACGATGATATAGAAACCATGAGAAATAAATTTGTTTTTATAAATATTGTCTAATGTTGTTTTGATTATTGTTTTTTGGTTGAGAATCTTTACATTAATTAAACATAGATACGAGTATAAATAATATTTAATTATTTTAATTAAATACAAGATGAGTATGGATGGATATACACTAACTATCTTCATTATCATATTCTCGTCCTAATTAAATTATTAAAATATTTATAATATTTAAAAAATTATATATATTATTTTTAATATTTAATTTTATAATTCATTTTTTTACACGGTTGTTAATTGCATGAATACAAACTCTCTCTGAAATAATCTGAACCTGTTGCTATTGACGTGTTACATCGATTAACGACGAACGTACTACAGTGATAAAGAAAAATCATATCCTAGATATGTTGTAGAATTCATTAATCCACCTAAATGCAATAAAGTTGGTTTTTAGATAGTAAAACATAATTTAAGGATCTTATATTTTTTTTGTTGCTTTATATTAAAAAAAACGTTTTTTTTATCTTTATTACTTTATGATGCCAATTCATTTTACTATTATAAATTACACATATTTTATCTATCTGCATGACATTTTTTTTATCTATATATCTTAAATACATTATTGAATCAAAAACATGGATTTAAAAAAATAAAAGAAAAAACTATAAGAATTAAAATCAAAATTTATATATTTCATAAAGACTAAAAAGATATTTGAAATTTTACGAAAATAAAAATAAATAAACAATTTTACAGAAACTGAAATTAAATTTACATACATCGCTAATTTTAGATGAATTAACTTATCTAAGTCAGATATTCTGTTATTATTAATTAAAATATTGTAATTTTATCAAATTAGAAAAATATAAAGTTCCACTTTTATAATTTAAAACACTTGACTCTGATAAAAAAAGTTACATTTTTATTAAGGTACAAACAGTGTCTTGAGTCGGAGAATAAGAGGAAAAATAACAGGAGCAGCAGAAACTAAGTTAAACCCTACTTTGAACTGAAAAGAAGCGGCGAAGGGTTTGAGCAATGAACAACTTGAAACTCTTTTGGGAAGTTCCTTTGGGACTTCGTCTTCAATCCAACGACGAAACCGTTCGATTCTCCACCATCGACATCGAACGCAACCGCATCTTCTTCCTCTCTTCTCACAATCTCATTTACACTTCCCATCTCTCCTCTTTCCATGTCCGTCTCCAACACCATTCACCCCTTTCATTTGCTTACTCATTCATTTTCCTTCATTCCAGTAAATCTGATTCTAGTTGTGTTATGTTTTGTGCAGGAAACCGGTGTTTGGAGCCGTAACGCTTCGCTACCGGCGGACGCCGTTACCGTCGACCTCGAGCCGGGGGATTCCGTTACCTCCTTCGAATATCTCATGGAGAATGAAGCGCTTCTTATCGGAACTTCCAACGGCCTTCTCATTCTTCACAACGTGGACGACGGCTCTAGCGCAACGCAAGTCGTTGGCCAGCTAGACGGCGGCGTCAATGCCGTGTCTCTCAGTCCTGACGGAGAACTAATTGCCGTCACCACCGGTTTCGCGCAGCTTTTGGTGATGACTCACGATTGGGACGTGTTGTATGAAGTGCCACTTCACGATGATGTTTCTGACGACTGTCACGTAAGTAAGGACACTGAAACCCTGATTTAATTTCAACGCCTTCTATCACTGTTTTGATTCTATTTGTATTGTTTGGAAGATATTCAATTTTGGGATGTAAGGCTGGAAAGAAGAAAGATATACATAGAGAAAGTTATAGATGTGGCAAAATGTGTAGTGAAATAGGGAGAAAGACAAGGTGAAAGTGAGACGAGAGAGAGAGAATGAATTTAATACTCATATCATGATTTGTGAATTTGATTGTTTGATTGGGTTGCGTTTCTACGTGATGTTTAGTTTAGGATAGTGAATTTTCTGTGCTTTCAGGTGAAGGGAACTCTCTTCCTGTGTCCTGGCGAGGGGATGGGAAATACTTTGCTACCATGAATGATGTGTCCGATTCTGGTTGTATGCTTAAAAAGATTAAGGTTTGGGATCGAGATTCGGGGGAATTGCTTGCTTTTTCGGAACCAAGAAATTTTGCCGGGGCAGTTCTGGAGTGGATGCCCAGTGGTGCTAAAGTTGCAGCTGTTTGTGATGGGAAAGATGAAAATGAATGTTCCTCTATTGTTTTCTTTGAGAGGAACGGATTAGAGAGAAGCAGGTTCAGTGTTGACGCAAAAGTAAAATTCATGAAATGGAATTGCAGTTCTGATCTTCTTGCCGGTGTTGTTGAATGCAAAAGTTATGACGCTGTAAGGATATGGTGTTTTAGTAATAACCACTGGTACCTGAAGCATGAAATTAGATTCTTGAAGCGAGATGAAGTCAAATTCATTTGGAATCCGACAAAGCCTCTGCAGTTAATTTGCTGGACTCTTGGTGGTCAGGTCACGGTTTTTAACTTTGTTTGGATTACAGCTGTAATGGATAATTCTGTTGCACTAGTCGTTGATGGCTCCAACATTCGTGTAACCCCACTGTCTTTGTCCTTGATGCCACCTCCTATGTTTCTATTTAACCTGAAATTTTCTTCTAATGTCCGGGGTATGGCAGTATACTGTAAAAACTCTAAGAACCAGTTAGCAGCATTTCTTTCAGATGGTAGCTTGTGTGTTGTGGAGCTTCCATTAATTGAAACCTGGGAAGAACTAGAGGGGAAAGAGTTCAATGTTGAAGCCTCTCATACAGAATTGGTTCTTGGATCCCTTTTACATCTTGAATGGTTGGATTCCCATAAACTATTGACCGTTTCGCATTACGGTTTCAGTCACAGTAGTGACTCATTTCAAGCATCAGTGGTTGGTGGACTTCAAGGCTTCTATTTGCGCGAAGTGGAACTCGAATGCTTTGAAGATGTTATTCCAGGATTGCTAACTTGTTCGGGATGGCACACAACAGTTTCAGAAGGACAAGCCCTTGAAGAGCTGGTTATTGGCATTGCTTCATGTCCTGCTAATAAACAAACTGCATACATTCAGTTTTCTAGGGGGCAAATCCAAGAATATGTATCTAAATCTGGGATTAGTAGAGGATCTTTAGTTCAAGAACAACAAGGATTTTCGGCAGCTTGCCCTTGGATGAGTGTAGTGCTAGTTGGCAGTGCTGGCCCATCAAAACAAGTGCTTTTTGGGCTGGATGAGCTTGGCAGACTGCATGTTAATGGGGGTATAGTTTGCAACAACTGCAGCAGCTTCTCATTTTACTCAAATTTGGCTGACCAAGTTATCACACATTTAATTCTTACAACTAAACATGATTTGCTTTTTATTGTTGACATTGCTGACATATTTAATGGGGAATTAGATATAAAATACAGTAACTTTGTTCGGATTAGCAATAGAAAAAAAGAGGAAAATGGAAGTTACATAAATATATGGGAGAGAGGTGCTAAAATTATTGGAGTTTTACATGGGGATGAAGCTGCCATTATACTGCAAACTACCCGGGGAAACCTAGAATGTATATACCCAAGAAAGTTGGTTTTGGTTTCCATTATTAATGCATTAGTTCAAAAGCGCTTTAAAGATGCATTACTCATGGTTAGAAGGCATAGAATAGATTTCAATGTAATTGTTGATTACTGTGGGTGGCAAGCATTTTCCCAGTCAGCTTCTGAAATTGTCAGGCAGGTTAACAATCTGGGTTACATAACCGAATTTGTTTGTTCTGTAAAGAATGAAAATATTATGGAGAAACTATACAAAAATTATGTTTCTGTCCCTTGTCCAAAGGTTCTTATTGATACGTTAGTTGGGTCACCCCCGAATTGTCCTGCCAGTAACAAGGTTTCTTCTGTTCTGATGGCCGTAAGAAAAGCTCTTGAGGATCACATAACAGAAAGTCCAGCGAGGGAGCTTTGCATTTTAACCACTCTAGCTCGGAGTGATCCTCCATTACTTGAAGATGCTTTAAAGAGAATAAAAGTGATCCGTGAAAAGGAATTGTCTCATGCTGATGAACAGGGGAGAATGTCTTACCCTTCTGCCGAGGAAGCTTTGAAGCATCTTTTGTGGTTAGCTGATTCTGATGCTGTCTATGAAGCTGCTTTGGGTCTTTATGATTTAAATCTTGCTGCTATTGTGGCATTAAATGCTCAGAAAGATCCAAAAGAGTTTCTTCCATTCTTACAGGAATTGGAGCGTTTGCCTGCTCAATTAATGCAATATAAGATTGACCTTAAGCTGAAAAGGTTTGAAAAGGCACTCAGACACCTTGCTTCTGCCGGTGATGGTTATTATGATGATTGTATGGCACTTGTGAAAGAAAATCCTCAACTTTTTCCATTGGCTCTTCAACTTTTCACTGGCCACACTGAGAAGATGCAATTCCTTGAGGCATGGGGGGATTATCTCAGTGATGAAAAATGCTTTGAAGATGCCGCAACAATTTACTTATCCTGTTTCAATCTGGATAAGGCTATGAAATCTTATCGTGCTATCAATAACTGGAGCGGGGTGCTTACAGTTGCTGGGTTACTTAATATGGGAAAGGATCAGATGCTGTCTATTGCCAATGAGCTCTGTGAAGAACTTCAAGCACTCGGTAAACCTGGGGAGGCTGCCAAAATTGCCCTGGAGTACTGTGGAGATGTTAACACTGGTGTTAATTTGTTGATTACTGCAAGGGACTGGGAGGAGGCTTTGAGGGTTGTTTTTATGCACAGAAGAGAGGACTTAATTGAAACAGTGAAGAATGCATCTCTGGAATGTGCAAGCACACTTATTGGTGAATATGAGGAAGGCATAGAGAAAGTGGGGAAATACTTGGCCCGATACCTGGCTGTTCGACAGAGAAGATTACTTCTTGCAGCAAAGCTCCAGTCAGAGGAACGTGCAGCGAGTGATCTTGAGGATGATGCTGCTTCAGAAGCCAGCAGTAATTTTAGTGGAATGAGTGCATACACCACAGGGTATGTACTTTCCTTGGTCCCATATATCTCTATAATTTGCCAGTTTTAGAATGTTAATTTCATGTGCTTTGTGTATATATTCTGAATCAGTTTTCCTTGACTTTTAGGACGGATTTTACCATCTTATCCTTTTAACATGTTAAAACAAACACAGCCAACAGCCATGATACCCAATTGATCTTCCTTGCATTAAATGAATATACTGTTTACAAAGCTGCTGCAAAATCTAGCAGTGTGCTATTATGGTTTTTACAACTGTAGTCTCTACCTCATAATATTTGTGATAACGATTTATTGTCTTCATGTAGAATGACATGTAATTGGAACTCATTATTGTTTGGGAGTCAAGTCTGACACTTCTTTTCCCATCCCCTCTTGGGGGTTACAGAATCATTATCACATTCAAGCACATCTTTTTATCCATCTTACCACATTTATGGTTCTAAACTCTCTCTTTGTGATGTTACGTTTTATTTGATCTGGACAACAATTGTGTCCATGATCGAGTTACTCTTTATGACTCGTTTTCTTAAAAGTGAATTGTAAAAAATACCCAATGCTTTCTGTCTCATTAAATAAATGACAAGATTGAACCATACTTTTCTTTTCACACAGAAAGAATAGAAAAGGTTGTACTTATGGTGTGTGAAGTTTCATTTGTGTCTCATTTCATCAACAGGACCAGGAAAAGTTCTGCTGCTTCATTTAGTTCAACTGCTACTAGCAAGGCAAGAGACGCTAGGCGTCAGAAGAAAAGAGGAAAAATCCGTCCTGGAAGGTATCTTGATACGATAATTTATTGTTTCCTCCTGTCACTCATCCTCTCCTACTTTTTTGTTAATCATGAGTCGCTACTTATATTGTGAAGTAATAGTTTTTTATTTCTTGTTGTAGTCCTGATGAGGAGATGGCCTTGGTGGAGCATTTGAAAGGCATGTCGCTAACAGTGGAAGCTAGACGTGAGCTGAAATCTTTGTTGGTTTCCCTCATGATGTTTGGCGAGGGCGAAACATGTAGGAAGCTACAGCTAATGGGGGAAAACTTTCAATTATCTCACATGGCAGCAGTCAGATTAGCTGAAGATACAATATCTAGTGATACCATAAATGAGCATGCACATACGTTGGAGCAATATGCCCTAAAAGTAAAGAGTGAACTTCGGAATTCAGAGGCTTTCTCGTGGCGGCTTCAAGTTTTTTTGCCCTACCAGTCAATATAGCTAATTAACATGTTTTTTTGAGTTTGATGTATTGACATGCAATTTGATGTTGTTGGTTGTGTTTCACTCAACATGTACACTAACGACGAAATCGATTAGTTCCTCAGGAGAGTTGATAGAATTTAGGAATAGTATAAAGGAAATATTTAATGCTGTGACCAAATCTTGTCTTCAAACACGAATAAAATTCGTATGCCCTTTCAATTTCCGAAGAAAAGGTTGTTCAATTCTTAAAATGCTATGCAACAAAAATGTAGTGACAGTTCATCCTTCATTTAAAAATCTAACTTATCATCAGTAGAATTTGAACTCGCTTTATTGTTTTGTCGATCAATTTGACAAATATTTCAATACACGTCTCTTGTAGTCTTTCAAGAAACGAAAGATTATAATAATATCTCACCAATAAAAATTGTCATGAAAATAGTTATTTCACCCCCTAATGATCCTGTTTCTTAAGTTGGTTTAATAGTGTCCACAATTTCTCGAAATTTGTTGGTACACGTTTCTGTGGGTTTCATATTAGTTGTGCTCTTAAGACTTCGATATGTATACTTTATTACTATTTTTACAAAAAAAAAAGACAGAATGAATAAGGTGGAGAATGTAGTAGAATGAATGCATAAAAAAGTGATCCCTGTCCATAGCATTGCAAAATAAATGTAAAATGAGAAGGGCCCAACCGGGTTCGAACCGGTGACCTCTTGATCTGCAGTCAAATGCTCTACCACTGAGCTATGGACCCTTTTGGTAGAACACACTTATCTTTACCTAAAAGAAACAAAGAAGTGGAATCAATAGTATCCCGGTTTTTCCGCCGGGAACCATTCCTCGGAAATTATTTAAAATATATTAACCAATAGACACGAGAAGTGAATAAATTATATGATATTTTTTAAACATAAAAACATAGTCAACTTAAATTTATTTTTCATGAACTTGAGTGGATATTTTTATGACTAAATAATTATATCGATTTATAAAAATAACTTTAAGAATAATCTCATCTATCAAATAAATAAAATAAAATAAAATCGAAAGGCCCAATAAGATTGTGTATGCAGTGGCGGATCTTGACCAATATTATTGGGGAGCCAAAATAATACATCCAAAATTTATACATTTAATTATTAGCATTAATACCGTAAAAATGAATACATAAATTAGTATAACAATAAGCTACATCATTAGCGGGAAATTAAACCACACTTAAAATCTAAAAGAAAAAATCGATGATAATCAAACCACAATTAAAATCCAATTATAAAAAACACATAGTACAATCCATTTTCTTCTATATTCATAAAATAAAAAATTAATATACAATAGATTCATTAAATAAATTATTAAACTAATATTTCACTCTCAAGTGAGACAAAAGATAATTACCTTCTTTTTTATTGATTCAAGAATAGAAGAGAACAACTAAGATATGAGAGCAAAAATAATAAATAGTTTTCTCTTGAGAAACAAAAGAAAATAGACATATAATGGAACCACAATTAAAATTTGATTATAAAAAACACACAGTACAATACTTTTTCTTCTATATTCATAAAATAAAAAAATAATATAAAAGAGGTTCATTAAATAAATTATTAAACTAATATTTCACCATCAAGTGAGACGATTCTTCTTTTCTTTCTTGAGAATGGAAAAGAACAAAGGAGAAATAAGAGTAAAAATAAAATATTTTTTCCTTTTCAAATACAAAAGAAAACGAATACACATAAGAATGAAATATGAGAACAATTTGTGAGAAATTCAAACTATAATAAAAAATAATAATAAAAATATTTTGATAAATCTTTTTATTCTTTACTATGTATGATTTTATATTTTATTATTTATTACCATTAATTATTATTTTTATAAAAGAAAAAAATATTTAATTTAATATTTATAATAAAAAAAATCAAAATACATAATATCTATATAAAAAATAAAATCAAAATTTTTGGGGGGTTTTGGCCCTCCCCTGCCACCATTATGCTACGCCACTGTGTGTATGATTTGGATTTTGATCTTAAATTTTAATCTCAATAGGTAGTAGGTGAGAGATCCTAACCTTTTAATATTATATAATATATCTGACGGTTGTGGCTACGTCGTTCACCAAAGACCATTTCCATCCACCAGCCATGCTACATCTTGTCTTATTAAGATCGACTCACATTTAATATCAGATAAAAAGTTTAAATTATACCAATAATATAGTTATCTAAAAATATAAAAAAATCTACTCAATTAAAACAAAAAATATGAAATAATATGGTTGGTGAAAATAAGTTCAATAATAATAACCTTCATTAAATGAAAATACTGTATACACCCTTTCATTATGTAAGTAAAGTTTAAAAATAATTTATATTTCTAAATCATCCGGTGCTGTTATAAATGTCAGAAAAAAAGTCTTCTTCGATTAATTATTTGAAGGTTTTATTTCTAATTTACATATACTTTAGTCCCAAAACTCAATAAATTTAGTTTTGTTATTTTTATTGAATCCCTAAATTTTATAAAGATGGTGTTCTTTTAGTTCTTATGCATCACTATGATTTAACAGAATAAAAACAATGACTAAGAGAAACCGCATCACGTTATAATATTTATTTGGCTTAAATACCTTTTTGTCATCATTTTCGTAGTGTTTATTGTAGATGATCATCATTTTGACAGAATGTTTAAAATGATCTTTATTTTTCTCATTTTTACCGAATGTTTAAAATGATCATCATTTTCGCAATTCGTGTTTTATTGGGTCATTGGATTGCAGTTGCGCTCTTCATTTCAATCTTCCAGTTAATCATCATCAACGAGGTAAGTGGGTTTAGGGTTTTCTGGGTTGTGTTTGCTCGTGGTTAGGGAAAAAATGATGTTAACAAACCGTACCGCACGTAACACACCCTAATACAAACAGTGTCACCTGTACAATGCTTCGTTAATGATTTAAACGATATTACAGGAAAAGGACCAAATAAAATACAAATTGCGAGAATGAGGACCATTTCAAACATTAGGTAAAAATGATGATAATTTCAAACATTCTGTCAAAATAAGGATCATCCGCCACTACAAAAATAGGACAAAAAATATTTAAACCTATTTATTTAGACAAACTAAAATAAATAAGAAAAATCTAATCATATTTGGAGAAGTGCTTAAATAAAACTATTAAGAAAAACACTCTTGTTCAGATTCTAGGACACTGATCAAGTGGTCCAAACAAAAGCTACAGAATTTAGGTCTGAACGTGGAATTTGATTTGAATAACGTTGTTTCTACTGTACTAGATTTTTACCTCTCTTAATAATATTATTATTATTCATCTTATTTAATATTTTGATTTTTTTATTATAAAAAGACGTTATAATAAGTAGGCACCGCAGAAATAATATAAATAAAGAATAAGGAAAGAAGGAGTCACATGTGGCACAGCGTTAAAGAGGATCAAGTTTCTCGTTTAAAATGTCTGTGTCTTTTGTCTGTTTCTCTCACTTTCTCCTTTTCTGACAACCTTTGTGGACTTCTCTTTCTCATTCTCTCTCTTCATCAAATCAACAACATCATCATAATTCAGACCACAATCATCGTCACAGAGAGACAAAGAAGACAGAAGAAAAAGAAATGGTGAACGTGGTGGAATTGCAGAAACAGCTGCAGAGGTGGCAGCAGCAGACTGGGAACAACAACAATGTCAATGTCGACGCCAACGGAGAACTCATGTATGTCAAAGTCATGACCGATGAACAGTTGGAAACTCTGAGGAAACAAATTGCTGTCTATGCCACCATTTGTGACCAACTCATCGAGATGCACAGAACACTCTCAGCTCAGCAGGATCTTGCAGGTTCCTCTTCTTTCTTTCACTCTTTCTCACTGTTATGTTCTTAGTTTCTGTAATAATTATGAACTGTACCAAGTTTTCTTCTAAAGAAAATTCTCAAGATAAGGTTTTCACCTTCTCTTTACCATTTTTCTCAGTTTGATTTTTATCTAAATCTTGTTTCATGGGATTCCAGTTACCAACGTACTATTTACTGCTCTTGTTTTTATTATTAATTTTTTTTTTCAGGTATTTCCACTTTCTACTATTTAAGCCAGCCTGTTTCAACAAACTAGAAAATGACAGGAAAAAATATCAGCCACACCTTTTTCCCCTGCACACAGGGCACATTGGATTTCCAATTTCTAATCATAACCGATAACCATTTATTTCATGCTTTAGTAATTGTATATATGTTTGAATACGAGAGTCATTGTTTTAGAAACTTTATCCTATTAATATTTTTCAGGATATTATGTTTCATCTGTAATCGGACAATTCATTTCTGTATTTACATATGAGATGTATATATCATGAGAAAGATGTCTGAGAAGTCTCGATTCAACTAAAAGTAAAACAATTTCATAATATATAATTGGAATTGGAATGCTCACTTCATTATTGATTTCTGTGAGATTGAGATAAGTTTAAAATATGATTCTTATCGGATAATCAATAACATATTTTGATGTTTTGATTTATTTTTCGGATCAGGGGCTAGATTGGGAAACCTGTACTGTGATCCATTGATGACATCTGGTGGACACAAAATAACATCAAGACAAAGGTGGACACCTACACCAGTGCAGCTTCAGATTCTGGAACGCATATTTGATCAGGGAAATGGAACTCCAAGCAAGGAAAAAATCAAAGAGATAACTGCTGAACTGGGCCAGCATGGTCAAATTTCTGAAACAAATGTGTACAATTGGTTTCAGAATAGGCGTGCTCGATCCAAAAGAAAACTGCAAAATGTGGCTCCTACCAACACTGAATCAGAAGTGGACACCGAGGTTGATTCTAAGGATAAGAAGACAAAACCTGATGAGTTTCTGTCTCAACATAACATAACAACAACTTCTTCTGGAGGAGCTGAAAAACTGTGCTTTCAGAGCCCTCAGGTGTACTCTGAGTTGCAGTACTTGAACAATGATTCCAACAAGCCCTATTCCATGTTTCCATCAGATGCCAGTTTGAAATCCACAAGAAATTTGTCTGTTTTTAACCAGGTGCTGTCAAATTCAAGTATGTAACAACATCTTGTGCTTTTTTCCTTCACTTCATTCTTCATCATCAAGATTGGTCCTATTATTACTGTGTTTCTTTGTAGGGAATGAGTATGCAGGTGGAAAAATGGAAGTTGGTGGATCAGTGAGCTATAATTTATTCCACCAAACAGGAGACTGTAATCTTGGAGGTTGATTTTTAGTGTGATATCTGCAAAGAATTGTGAGTGTGTTGTTTGGAGTTGTGTTCATGAGTTCATCACAAACTGGAACTCAATGTAGTAATGTTCATCACAGAATAGCATAAAAATGTTGTGTAGTTGCCTTCTTTGTAGCTACTTCAACCTTTTCTACTGTCACAACTTCTACCTATAATGCATGATCATTTTGTACCATTAAGTATGTTTAATCTAATACTTGTTCTTTCACTTTGTTTTTGTCTAAATTCTTCTGAAAGTGCTTCACTTTGTAGGTGTGGTGGATTAGATTAATGAACAATGTTCTCCTAATAATGTTTGTCTTATTTTAGCACTGAAACACAAAATCATGAATTAAGAAGAAAAACAGATCTCTTGATAACTCTAACCAAAAAAATTGATAGGAACTTTAGTTTTACACAATGTTTGGTTTTGGTGAAATGATCTAAAATAATTCAAATCACCATTTTTTTTTAAATTGTTATAGTTAGCTAGGTTTTAACATTATTATTTTTTTAAAATTTGTGATAATTGATAATTAAAGTAAATTTAACAAATTTATTTTACACGATTTAATGATGAAATAAAAATCTTTATAAGTTTTTTTATACATGAAAATGAAGAGACATCAATATTAAGATCATGGGAAAGTAAGTGAGGAAATAAAAAAAATAAAGTAAACTGTCAAATTATTTCAATAAATAAATACAATAAAATATTTTTACTTATTTATTTTAATATTAATTTTTAATTATCCACAATTATCATTATTATGGTAAATTAATGTACACATATATTGTCGTACTTGTGTGTACGATTTTTATTTATTTTTTAAATATGTGTGATGTGATATTATATTAGTAAGTAATGATAATGTAATGCTTTTAAGTTAATATATTAGAAAAGATGGAAAGATTACTGTTAATAAAAAAAATAGAAATAGACAATTTTTTTTTAAAAATTTATAAAAATAATGGTTAATTTAAAAAAATATAATAAATAATTATATTTTAAAAAATAAAATTAATATTTTGAAATATAAACATAAATAAAAAAGTTATTTTTATATATTATTATAAATAAAAAAATAATCAATTATAATTAACGATCCATAATCATCTATTTATACAAAACAACACTTCAAGACCCTTGTTATTTTCATCTTTCACCTACAAGCCACAAACCATGTCTTATTATTTCTCACCATCACGTCAAAACAAAAGTTCTCTTCAAACACATGTTCTAATTAATATCAGACACTTTCTATACTTTAAGAAATTAAACAAATATATATAGTATGCAACAACTTAACCAATTTTGGTAACAAAAATATATTTATAAAAGTGTATCATTATCATTTCCAAGATGATCTATATCATGTTAATTAAACTAAGGATAACTTGAAATTAATAAAAATGAAGGCATATAATTAAGAGGAAGAAGAGAGAAGAAAGTGAGAGAGAGAGGGGAGAGAATAGAGTGTGGGCGGGAGCATGAAAGAAGAAGTGTGGTGGCAAAACGTAACGGGATGATATGATAGGCGCAGAGAGAGAAAACGCAAACACATTCGGTGTTGGATCCCTTTCCATGTCGCCCACCGCTTTCTTCTTCTAACCATTTCCCATTCCGATCCCTCTTTCCGCTCGTTAGGGCATTTTTCTCACTCCGCCATGGCAGCAGCGCCCGCTAGAGCTCGTGCCGATTACGATTACCTCATCAAGCTCCTTCTTATTGGCGACAGCGGTTCGTTATTCCCCTTTTTTTCCTTCGCTTTTACTTTCCTAGATTCAACGCTATGCTACAATTCTTTTCCCTTTTTCTCTCATATATCTATCACCTTCCGTTCTTAACTTTACGCCGTCGTTTTCCATCACTCCGAACCGCTTTTTAGAACCGTGATTGCAAGTTTTCCTTCGGAATTGGAGTTAGTGTTTTGTGGAGATAGTCTCAAATAGCTGAGTATAGGACAAGGAGTGCTGCCTCTGCTCTGTACTTTAGTTTTTTTGTTTTGCTCTTTTTATTTGTTTTTTTTAATGTTTGTAGGTGTGGGGAAGAGTTGTCTGCTTTTGAGATTTTCTGATGGTTCATTCACAACAAGTTTTATCACCACCATTGGGTTAGTATAATATCTGTTCACACCTCTTTTATTTATCCCTTGTGAAATGTTGTTGTCTTGTTTCCGGAATATTTACTATTTTGTCTGTAATGCTTTTGTTTCTCCTTTGTGGTTTTTGGAAGCATTGCAAGTCGGGACTTCATGTCTGGGGCGCATTTAAAAAATAGTGCTTAGTGAATGTCATTTTTAATATAGACAATTTCTCGTTGTAGGGGTAGTTAATTGTCTGTATGTTTAGTCTCTTCGTGTACACAAATATTTGCACACGACCAGACCTCTATGTATGTATCCTTTTGTTGGTGAAAATAAAATTTTGTTATAATAATCCGTGGCAGCATCGATTTTAAGATAAGAACCATTGAACTGGACGGCAAACGGATTAAGTTACAAATCTGGGATACTGCTGGTCAGGAGCGATTTAGAACTATTACCACAGGTATGGGTTTTGTCTTTGGTAACCTTGCTGTGAATTCATAATTGGCAGCTGTCTTCTTGGTAGGTAATTATATCATATGTTTACATGCCTTATTGTAGAAGTTAGTTTTCTTTTTTTTTTATTGACAATTGTTAGTTGATAGTTTTTGTTAGTGGGAGGAGTTGAACCCACAATCTCTCCCATCCTCTTTTCTAAACCCCACCAAACCAATTTTGTTTCTCCAAATTGTTAGGAGGAGGGATCCAACCTACTACCTTCTTCTCCCTCCCCTTCGTTTTAACCCAAATTGTACAAATTAGTTGAAATATTTCAGCTGTGGTTGATAAAAATGAAAATAGTTTTTGTAAGTATTATCCGTAACTCAATTAAGTTGAGAAGTTATTGTTCACACAAAATAAATCTTTTGGGTAGAAGTTACACGTTTTGAAGGAATTGTGATTTAATTCATGGATTCGTAAATCTAAAGTTCACACTGGCTTGTTTGTATTATACTTTCATTGCGGGACACAATGCTTTAATCTGTCAGGTTCAATTCTTACTTGATTTTAAACACTCCGGATAAATCAAATTTCATTGCATGCTCCATTTCTTTGATGAAAGGAAGACTTGTCTTACAATGTTACATGCTGTTGCAGCTTATTACCGAGGAGCCATGGGTATCTTGCTGGTTTATGATGTTACTGATGAAGCATCTTTCAATAGTAATCTCCTTTCCCTGACCTGGTTTTTTGAAAGTTAAAAGATATTTCATTGAATGCCATTCTTTTGATATATTTACGCACTAATGTCTGAGGGCTGTAGATTCATTTCAGCTTTAGTTGACCCAATGAATTGTATTTTCTTTATATTTTCCCCATTTCGTATTTTTCCCTGTTTTTCTCTGATTTACATTTAACAGTGGGTCAAAGCAATCTGGCTTTTTGGTTAAGTTTGCTTCATTTGTTCTGCTCATCTTTTTTTACTTGCAATGTATCTTGTTTATTGTTATCCAGATATTCGGAATTGGATTCGCAATATTGAACAACATGCTTCTGACAACGTAAACAAGATACTTGTTGGCAACAAGGCTGATATGGATGAAAGTAAAAGGGTATGTACATCGTGGGGTACTTTTTGATTTACATTTTACATCCTTAGTTGGCCAGGGTTTGAAATTTTTTGATTGAGCAGCTATTGCATTTTTTACTCCATGCTCTCCATGCCTTATTTGTTTACTGATATGAGATTAAGTAGTTTCTTTGTCTACATTTCGATACTAACAAAAGGTTTTCCTTTTTATTCTGTAGGCTGTACCTACCTCCAAAGGTCAAGCACTTGCTGATGAGTATGGTATCAAGTTCTTTGAAACTGTGAGTGACAATACCAATTTCATTACAGTTATGTGTAATTTCGTTACATTTATATCAAATAAAACATGCAGAGTGCAAAAACCAACATGAATGTGGAAGAGGTTTTCTTTTCAATAGCTAGAGATATCAAGCAAAGGCTTGCAGACACAGATTCAAGATCTGAGGTAATTTATCAACTCTTTCTCTACGTCCTTTGTTTTTCCTTTTCGCCAGAGATATGCAAGTGCTCTCTTCTTCCGAAAAACTAAAATTTTTCCAGTGTGTACCAACCAAGTACTTGAAGAAAAATAATTGTTAGGAAGTATTTGGGATTTTCTTAATGCTAAGTTTCAAAATAAGTGAATAATTGTGTGGCTTCTTCCGAATTGCTGAGCATTGATACTCTCTTCTCTGTTGATTCAGCCTCAGACCATCAAGATTAACCAACCTGATCAGGCAGCCAGTGGTGGCGACCCTGCACAAAAGTCGGCTTGCTGCGGTTCATGAAAAGAATCGGTATCTGCAGCAAGTGGTGCAGGTTTCTGCAATAGCACTCATCTGGGTGCTAAGGTTATTCTGATGTCATTATTAGTGGGAGCATGTATTTGACCCTCAGTATCTCCCAACTGCAGATGTCGTGTTTTAAAGTTAATATTTTAAATTCTTTGCTCATTGAGTTGGTGGAATTTGTTCTGACTAGTTAATTTGCTTCACTTTTCTCTTTCATTTGTAGTCTGACTCTTAAAAAGGATATCATGATTAGATGCGGATAGATTATCACAACAGCTTGATCATTTGCAAAATATCGGTCCAAATGTTTTTTGGTTGTTGCAAAATATCATAACACCTAAGAATGTTTTTACTTGGAAGCAAAAAGGAAGAAACCCTTGCTGTTTCCATCCGCAATGTGAAATGCCGTAGGGACTAAAATGGTACAGGGGTGTAGTCATTCTAGTATTCCATGATAATCTTGCAATATTTTCACCCACCGCGAAATGGTCTAGTTCGGAAGGTGGAGCCAAGTTTCCTAGAAAAACATAAAATGTTTATGCATCTAAATCATTCCAATCTTGTAAATTTTGTATCAGTTACACTAATGGAGTGGCTAATGTTTGTTTTTGTTAGAACGACCAAAATAACCATTTGTTTTCCTCTCCTTTAAACCACGACAAAATTAGCTGAGAGTACCTTGCAAGAAGCACTTTCCAATGTGAGCTTTCTTTGATATAAAATGAATGCAAACAGTCAGGTGATTTTTAATTCCCAAAATGAATCGTGCAGGGCAAGATCTACTTTGCCCGTCAGAATGAATTTTCAGCTAGATATAGTTTTAAAACCTCCAGTAAAAAATAAATTTTGGATACAAAGTGTAGAATGTTGATCCATTTTGTTTTCAGCAGAAAAAAGTATTCATTCATTTACTTAAACTTTTAGTAAAGTTTATTCATAGTTAGTTATCCATAGTAAGACAAGTCAATGTTGTCAAAAAGACGATCCATAATGACAGACCAACGATTATTTGGTAATGTTAGGGTCATCCTCATATTTTCTTTGGTAAACTCAGTAGTTTGTAAAAAAATAAAAAACAAGTTAGCTCAGCCAATTGTGAAATAACTTTTAAGAAGAAAAAAAAATCTCAAGTTTTCAGATTACAACCAATATACTCAAGGCCGTGCAAGATGATGCTCCACCCTGACACAGAAAAAAAACTAATAGAATCCAACAACTATTTGCTCAGGGAATCCTAGTGAAAAGTGAAATACGCAGGATGATTTGCTGCATCTCTTGAAAGACTATCTCAGCAGAGACGTACTGTCAAGAAAAAACATCCAAATTTCAATTACAAAATACATGAAAAATATGAACATATAGTAAGACCAAGATTCACATGATTGCAACTAAAATTCTTTACAACCTTTCTTATTCAAGTAGAAACATCATGTTTTTCACTCAGTCATTGATATTAGGAGTTTTATACGCAAAGCATTTCAGAAAGAATGAATCATTTCAGAAGCAGTCCTTAGAGAAGAGACCTCTCACCTTTATTATATCAATTTGTTCAAAATCTAACATTCACAACCCAATTAGTAAAATTATATTACATAGCTGATGCTACACCTAAATAATCAGTTATCGATTAATTACAAACACAATTCAACAACTTCTTTCCCTTACTGATATGCTTTTTTAACAGGTATATGATTCACTAGAAAACAGATGTAACTTAGGTAGCTGAGGAAGCTCAATGGAAAAGATCCAAGTATTTCAGTTCTATCTTCTGAAGTGAATTTTACTTTAATCTTGTTCTTCTGAAAGACAACTAAAAGAGGCATATATAAGTGACATAAGAGAGTTCCTGCATTGATTTTTACCAAACGCTTAAGTTGATGGTATTAAGATACCAGAACAAATAACCGAAAAATTTGTCATACAAGCATATATAGAATGATGACCATCAAGATACAAATAAAACTCCAACTACTCTTACAAGAAACACCATAACTCAGCATAAGACATTTTAAGACACCTAACTGAAAGTTAATCATTAAAGAATTAACCTAGAAGATAACTCATTAACCATCACCAAACAATCTAAAAGCAAAAAGAGGTTATATAAAGCACCCGTTTGATTCTTACTAGAAAATTTTCGAAGCAATGTAAGAGAAACTAGAGTTAAAGAAACTGATTTAGTCGAAAGAAATCATTCAGTTATTCTGATTGGCTTCTACGGTGAGTTTACATTTTCCGCCAGTTCGGAATTTTTTGTAGTCTCCTGATATGTACACTGACAAAATATAATAACAGGCACTGCACTATGCAATGGTAAAAGAAGGCATGTCTAACTGATGTGTGTTGGGAATGTATGATGAAGTCCCACATAGACTATAACATGAGTTAGAATATATAGAAGTTAAGATAAATAAAGCTCTCGAATACGGTGATAAGTATCTTTGCGCTTGGGGCAATGACGCAGCTAGTGAGGTTCTAACCGAGGCGCGTCTATTGCTGGTTGAAAACTATTTCCAAACCCCCTCTTAGGCCTGGGTTCAGCCTTGGCCTTCGAGAATTTCTGGAAGGACTCCCTTCGGGGTAAAGTCCTGCAATCTTAGTTTCAAGTTTTGTTTTATGGGTTGGGGCTCAATACAGGTCTTATAAACTTCTCTTTAAAGAAATTAATTTTAATTCAGTCAGATTTTATATATTAGTTAAATTAATTGTAAATTTACCTTTTGCAGTAAGTTCTAATGTACCTTACATTTTCAGTTAATTTAAATGTAACTAGGTTTTCGTTGATTATATTTGATAGTAAGTGATCTAATCCAAAAATAAAAATTAAGGAAAATTATAAAAAATTAAATTTAAGGGAAAATGTCAAAAATTGTGGAACATTTTTTTGGTATATTCAATTTTATTAAGGGAAAAAATATTCTTAGAAATAATTTTTTCAGTGATAGAAATAAAACAAACTCCCTTTCTTAGTCTTAGAAATCCCAAACCTATTTAAAAATAAAACAAATTCATAACATATAACTAAATATAAATCTCATTTTATTTTTTAAATTGAAATTGTAGAACAAAATTAGATTTAAATATATAAATGAGTGATTATGTACTTTAGCAATAATTTTTCTTCCAATGGTTATGGTTAAGAATGGTGGAAGAAAACATTCACATCACAAAAACTCATCCCACTTTTTAATAACAAAAATAAAAAGTAATTAATTCTTTATGTTTAATAATAATAATAATAATTGAATTTATTAATTTTAATAATGATATCACAAACCTAAATTTTATTCTTAGGATATTTAACTTAAATAGTTTAAGTGATGATTTATACATTAATCACTCTTAATTTAAAGAATAAATTTTCTTCCATGATTTTTCATGCAAAAGAAAGTCCAATCATTTGAAGATTGAAAATCTCTATTTATATGAAGAATCAAGAATGTCTCATTGACTTAGTCCTTATAAAGAAATAAGATTATTAATTTTGTAATAATTAATATATGTTACGATTTATCAACATTTATTAACATTACTTAAGCTCAACATCTTTTATAACGGACTTGACAGTATATTTTTAGGAAAATATATATAATTTACTCATAAGGTCTCAATCACTATATCTATAATAATTACCAAGACAACTGTCGCGTTTTACTTATAATTTTAAATGATCAAGGATACTATTTTTAATTATATCTTAAACTTTAAAAAAAATGTCAAAATATTCTAATATAAAAGTCAGTTCATTTTAATGTTCTGTAGTTATTTTTCTTTACATGGGATGTATTGAGAGAAATATTTGAAATAAATTTGTAGAATTTTGAAACCTAACTAAAAAAAGAGGAAAAATCTAACCTTATCAACTAGTGCCAACATGTCAACGTTTCAAAGCGAGCTCTAGAAAGTGAGAGAAAATACTCAGAAAAAAAATATTATATATTAAATATTGGTGGGACTCAGGACCCACTAAAATGAGAAAGTAAGAAAGCAGAGATAGAAGAATGGATGCACTGCATGAGCATCAGCATGTTCTGGAAACAAACAGTTAATTTGCCATTAATTTAAAACTTCAAAATTCATTCACAACCACCATTAAACCATGTCCACTGTTCATCTCAATCTCTCTGTGTCTCTCCCTTTAACTGTGGTATCATCTTCTTTTCTCTTTCAATTGCAATAGCTCATTCTCAGTAGTGATTTTTGTTTTATGTTATCAGTGTTGGTATTTTCAGTAATTTTATTACATTTATCTAGGAAAGCGCATTCTTCAATCTCAGGACAGAATTTTCAGAACACTCTTCACCGTGTGTGAGTGATTGCTTTGCTAGTGTCTTTTCAGAACATATCTGTTTGACATCATTAGTTCTTTCTTGTCCATTAACTAATTGAACTTGTGTCTTTTTTGGTTAGTTTGGTAATTGATAGGAAAGGGTGATACATGAAGAGGAGATACTGTTATTGGTGATAGATATTCTTGATTGATTCTTCAGAGTGTGTGTGTGTTGTGTGTGTGAGAGAGAGATAGAGTTATGGCATGGCTTAGAGTTGCTTCCAGCATAGCAAAACATGAAGCAATTAGGAGAAATCTCTATGGAGGTGGAGCACTGTATTGTGGGAAAAGAACCACCACAGTCCTTCCATCAACAAGTAGAATTAGAAACTTACACAGCACAGTTTTCAAATCCAGAGAACAAACTGCTCCTGTTCCTCGCCCCGTGCCCCTTTCTAAACTAACAGACAATTTCTTGGATGGGACAAGTAGTGTCTATTTAGAGGAGCTTCAAAGGGCTTGGGAAGCTGATCCAAACAGTGTTGATGAGTCCTGGGACAATTTCTTCAGGAACTTTGTGGGTCAGGCTTCTACCTCCCCTGGAATTTCTGGACAAACAATTCAGGAGAGTATGCAATTGCTGTTGCTGGTGAGAGCATACCAGGTTAACGGCCACATGAAAGCCAAGCTAGATCCTTTGGGTCTGGAAGAACGAAAAGTCCCTGATGAGTTAGACCTTGCCTTTTATGGATTCACCGAGGCTGATCTTGACAGAGAATTCTTTCTGGGGGTGTGGAAGATGTCTGGGTTTTTGTCTGAGAATCGTCCTGTGCAGACTCTTAGGTCCATTTTGACACGGCTTGAGCAAGCCTACTGTGGAAGCATTGGGTATGAGTACATGCACATACCGGATCGTGGGAAGTGTAATTGGCTTAGGGATAGAATTGAGACCCTTACACCAACACAGTATAATCGTGAGCGTCGTGAGGTTATCTTTGATAGGCTTGCCTGGAGTACACTTTTTGAAAATTTCTTGGCCACCAAGTGGACATCTGCAAAGAGATTTGGGCTTGAAGGGGGAGAGAGTATTATTCCTGGTATGAAAGAAATGTTTGATCGGGCATCTGATCTTGGGGTTGAGAGTATTGTTATGGGAATGGCACATAGAGGAAGATTGAATGTTTTGGGTAATGTAGTTCGGAAGCCACTTCGTCAGATTTTCTGCGAGTTTAGTGGTGGACAACCTGCGGATGAAGCTGGACTCTACACAGGAACTGGTGATGTTAAATATCACTTGGGAACATCCTATGACCGACCAACAAGGGGTGGGAAGAGGATACATCTGTCATTGGTGGCAAATCCTAGTCACTTGGAAGCAGTGAACCCACTTGTTGTTGGAAAAACTCGAGCGAAGCAGTATTACTCAAATGATAAGGACAGAATGAAGAACATGGGGGTTTTGATTCATGGAGATGGTAGTTTTGCTGGACAAGGTGTGGTCTATGAAACACTTCATCTTAGTGCTCTTCCAAATTACACTACTGGTGGGACTATACACATTGTGTTCAACAACCAAGTTGCATTTACAACCGACCCCAAATCAGGAAGATCTTCACAGTACTGCACTGATGTTGCCAAAGCCTTAAATGCTCCCATCTTTCATGTGAATGGTGATGATGTGGAAGCTGTTGTCCATGTCTGTGAACTTGCAGCTGAATGGCGCCAAACTTTCCATTCGGATGTGGTTGTTGACTTGGTTTGTTACCGTCGATTTGGCCACAACGAGATTGATGAACCATCTTTCACACAGCCTAAAATGTATAAGGTTAGCTCTTTTCTTTTTTACTGTACATGTTTCCTCTTGACTAGTCCATCAATTTTTTTCAACTTTCTTTGCTATATTAGGTCATCCGAAACCATCCATCAGCTCTTGAGATCTACCAGAAAAAGCTTTTGGAATCTGGGGAGCTGAGACGAGAAGACATTGATAAGATACATAAAAAGGTGACATCAATTCTAAATGATGAATTTTTAGCTAGCAAAGATTATGTTCCAAAAAGAAGAGATTGGCTTTCAGCATATTGGTCTGGTTTCAAGTCACCCGAACAAATTTCACGCATCCGGAACACTGGGTATGAGAAATTAATGTTAATGCTGCTTGAATCTTTTCTGTTGTAGCATAGAAGCTGAAATCTATGGTCTATCCTGTGCAGGGTGAAACCAGAGATCTTGAAAAATGTAGGGAAAGCAATCACGCTGTTACCTGAAAATTTTAATCCTCATAAAGCGGTGAAGAGAATTTATGAACAGCGTTCCCAAATGGTTGAAACAGGAGAAGATATTGACTGGGGATTTGCTGAGGCTCTTGCTTTTGCAACATTGATTGTTGAAGGAAACCATGTTCGGTTAAGCGGTCAGGACGTTGAAAGGGGAACGTTTAGTCATCGCCATGCTGTAGTTCATGATCAGACAACTGGAGAGAGATATTGCCCCCTTGACCATGTGATAATGAATCAAAATGAAGAGATGTTTACTGTTAGTAACAGGTAATATGCTTTAAACACACATATACTAAATCTTGTTAAAAAGAAGATAAACCAGGTTTGTATGATTGTTTTTCTGTCTTGTGTTTCTTAAGTGTCTTAAGCTTCTAAAATTTGAATTCATATCTGTCTCAAGTGCTCATCCCTATCTGTTTATATGACATGTTTTACAGTAGATTGTAATGTATGTGATACTTTGCCAAAGCTGTATTGACCATTTAGAAGTATATTTGATGAAATTTATTGATGAACCTTTTCATAAACAATTAATGATGGTTAAATAGATCTTTCATTGGATTTTTCTTTCTGCAAGTCCCTGCAGATGTAATTACTCTCCTGGCATCATGTTCATTTCAAATTTCAATGCCTTACTTATTACATGTACTATTGCAGAATACTGGAATTAGAGTTGTTGTTCAACCTATACAATGACAATGATGTTGTGTGTCTTTATGTTGATGAAACTTCATCTCTCCCATAAATCATAATAAATATCAGTATAATTCATTTAATACTTTAATAAAGTGTGAAATGCATGCTCAACAAAGGATAGATGGTATTCTATGAATCTCTTAACTAATTAATCTTTCATGCAATATGCAGCTCACTTTCTGAGTTTGGTGTTCTTGGATTTGAATTGGGTTACTCAATGGAAAATCCAAATTCATTGGTGATCTGGGAGGCTCAGTTTGGTGATTTTGCTAATGGGGCTCAAGTTATATTTGATAATTTCTTGAGTTCTGGTGAGTCTAAGTGGCTCCGTCAGACTGGGCTTGTTGTGTTACTCCCTCATGGTTATGATGGACAAGGACCTGAGCATTCAAGTGGAAGACTGGAACGCTTTCTTCAGGTGCTCTTTTATAAATTTGTGTTCTAATTCTCAACAAATAACTTGAATAATTGTCTCTTGTTGCTTGCTTGTGAAGTTTCTAACTTAAACGTTTTCATTAATTTATTCGCAGATGGCTGATGACCATCCTTATACTATTCCTGAGATGGATCCTACTCTTCGGAAACAAATTCAGGAGTGTAATTGGCAGATTGTGAATGTTACAACTCCTGCAAATTTTTTCCATGTTTTACGTCGGCAGGTTTTGTAGTTGATACCATGATTTAGTTGATGTTAGTTTTGTCACTTGCTTTTTGGTACTTAGTTTCTCACTGTTGCACTGTTTTCTTCCAGATACACAGGGATTTCCGCAAACCTCTTATAGTAATGTCCCCTAAAAACCTGCTTCGTAGTAAGGTTTGCAGATCACATTTATCCGAGTTTGATGATGTTCAAGGACACCCCGGTTTTGACAAACAGGGAACCAGATTTAAGCGTCTCATAAAAGACCAAAATAATCACTCAGACGTTGAAGGGGGTATAAGACGTTTAGTACTTTGCTCTGGAAAGGTGTGTGATCCTGATTGGAATGTGTTTGCATATTTTAAGTAGTTTTACAGCTACGATTTATCACTGTTTTCTGACATGCTTTTGTAACTATCAATGTCTTGTATTCCTTGCAGGTTTACTATGAACTTGATGAACAGCGAACAAAAGAAGATGCAAAGGATGTTGCAATATGTAGGGTGGAACAGCTCTGTCCTTTCCCTTATGATCTTGTCCAACGAGAGCTTAAACGATATCCAAGTAAGTGGTGTTTCGAAAATGGTTGTACTTTTAATTTTTGTGACGTTGAAGCTTTAGTGTCTGTTACTGTTATCAGTTATTTTACATTATAGTTCATTGTGTTTTTGGCAGATGCGGAGGTTGTGTGGTGTCAGGAAGAGCCAATGAACATGGGTGGATATACATATGTTTTACCTCGGCTCGTAACTTCCATGAAGGGTGTAGGTAGAGGAGGCTATGAAGATGTTAAATATGTTGGTCGTGCTCCTTCTGCAGCAACAGCTACTGGTTTCCTCAAGGTTCACCATAAGGAGCAGGCTGAGCTAGTTCACAAAGCCATTCAACCAGAACCAATCAATTTCCCTTACTGAGCCACACCATATTCATGGTTTCTGCACCAGTTTTAAGCCACTATCCATTTGATAGTGACTATAATTTAGATTTCACCATGGGTAAAGGGTTTATCCAATTGTTTTAGCATATAGCTATGTTGTTCCCCCTGTTGTATTGATCCTTTGTAATAGTCTTTCATAGGTTTTATACTCTTATTTATGCATTAGTTTCGAATATCTTTCTCGGTTACCAGACCTTAATTTGAGTCATTTTTTAAGTCCCACATAGGTTATAGTAGATAACAGTCACTTGATATTGCATTATAAAACGAAACTCCTAGCATTGTCCAACTCATACCTTTCTCGGCCTTTTGGCTAAGATCAAGTGTAGTATCTGTTCTTATCAGTTTAATATCTGATATGTGGGCCAATGGTCCACACGATATTAAATTAATTTTTTAAATGGGGAAGGGCCACAACAGTAGCTTGCTACTGGGTCCTTCAAGTGTCGCCCTTGTGTTGCACTATAGTATGGGCCTGGCACACCCTCCAAGTTAGTTTGAACGTTCTTCCTGATATTGTTTGGCGTCTTGAATTTAATTTTTGCTGTTGTATTTAGTTAGTATTGGGTTGGGTATTAAGGCCTGGTAAAAGCGAAAAATATTAATAGAATTGATACATTTTATTTTTATAAACTATTCACGCATTATTGTCTATGGACGAATCAAAGTTATTTTATAGTAGGATTTATACAATTATCTAGAAAAAATATTTGTAATTACTAATTAGTTGGTTTTGTTATTAGGTGGGGTAATTAAAGAATGATATATTATTATTAATATTTTAGTTATCTAAGTCTTTCCAAAGAAATTAAATATTAAAGTAACTTACAGTTTAAAGTTCCTCAAAAACAGTTCCTAAGATAAGCTAAAGGGTGAACCCTGGAATGTTAATTATTTTGATTTTGATTTTGATTTTCTGACATATATTGATGAGTGTTTTCTTAATTTTAAATTATATTATTTTATAACAACTGATTTAAAATATGTAATACTGATTTCTAAATAACTTTAATGGTAGATTTTTAAATAAAAAATTTAATAGAACTTGATTAACAAGTTTGAATTTATTCATGAAATGAAATGAGTTTTGTGGTATAACAATAAAACATGTGACTCTTTGTATTCTTCTTTACATGTGCTACATGATCTTGATTAAAATGTAACTGATTGAGAATTGTGACTGTTTTTATGTATTCTCATCCGGTGGCGGAACTCAGTGTTGACACAGGGGAGCCATGCTCCCCCAACACTTTTTTTTTTTTTTAATTTTTTATATATTTTTAAAAATTATTTTATATATTATAATTTTATTTATATTAATTTAGTTAAAAAAACCTTTTTTAAATTTAAAATTATCTTTTTCTTTTTTATTATAATTTCTTTTATTTCTTTATTTGTTTTTTTTTTGTGTCTCTATCTCTTTCTCTTTTTTTATTTCTATTTCAATTTTCATCATCAATTTTTTTTTTTCAAAATCAAATTGCACTAAGAAAAAATTGAGGAGTTAAGGAACATTTTGGATTAAACAATTTCTTTTTTTGAATAAATTTATTTTTTACTCTTTTTTTTTCGAAGTAATATGTGCCTTTTTTACATATCTCTATCGGTTAGAGATCATAAAATCATGTTTTAATTGTTCATCAAACTCTTTTTTAAGTAGATAGAGTTATTTTAGACTTTTAAGTCCTGTAAGGGAAGAACAAGATTATGAATCTCTAAGATAAGGGAATGTAATAATCTAGAAGTTATTATTTTTTCTTAAAATATTGAATCTTGCTTTTAAGATTTAGTTTAGGATATTCATAATTTAATATTTTTCTAAATAGGTGAGAGGTGACAAATTTATATTAGAAAAATTATGACAAAGAGTAAAATAATTGATTTTTTTTTAAATGGAAGGTTTGTGATGAAGATGAAAAAAGTACATCTATGTCATATAAACTTGAGAAACTTTATGAGAATCCAAAAATTGAAGAAAATGAAAAACAATTCTCTAAAGTTTCTAAAGTTGTATATAATAAATTTTTAAATGCTTTAGAATGTGATCCCGGAAAAGTAACTTTTGCTCCTTTTTTTTAATATATTATTGTTGATGATAAATTTTATACTACTTTTTTATATATATTATTGTCATATTATTTGGATTCTATTGTTATGAGTGATTGTTTTGAATAGAAAAAATGATGTGAGAAAATGAAAACTTTTTTAACTAAAAAAAATAATTTACATATAACAAATATAATTTGGCCCCCTTAAAATTTTTGTTGAAGTTCCGCCACTGTTCTCGTCTAAAAATTATTTTCTCTAAAGGAATATTTAATTCCTTGAAGACTTTTTTCACATTATTTCAAGATTAGTTCTAACATAATTTTCCCATTTTTAAGTACAAAAGAAGAAGGTATAATCTTTAAAAAATAAAAAAAAATCCAAAAAATATTATTACTAAATTTTTTTTCAGATTGATACTTTTAAAGACAATCAACTAGGAAAATAGTTAATGTCTAAATAGTACCATAAAATGCGTAGACTCACCTATAAAAAATGTATTATAAAAGTCTGATATATTTTATTTTTCACAAGCTATTTATCAACTTATATTTGTCTACTTGCCTATCAAAGACTAAAAGTTCATTTTAAATCCTACTATTTTATTTTCATAATAAATTATACATCCATTTATTTCTATCTACTTATTTATCACCATAATAAAAATTCATTTAACATATTAACATTTATATAATTCTTATTTTTTTAGTTTTTTTTTAATATCAATAATAATAATAATAATCATTCAAAAACAACTAAAAATGTAGAAATAACTTATAGTTCCCCAAAACAATGCATTGTGAAGGCTTATTGAGAGAATTGTGAAGGCTTATTGAGAGATAAGTTAATGACTAAATCATGGAAGGGATAAATATGTTTTTGTCCCTCAAGCTTTAATGAAATTTGGAATTAGTCTCTCTTTAAAATTTTTGACCAATTTAGTCATTCATTTTTAAAAATGTCTGAATTTAGTCTTTTTAACCAAATTTTGTTAAGTTTATCTGACGTTTCAGCCGTATTTTATAATAGTATTTGAATTATTTACACCGTTTGACACATTTTTGCTTTAATATTAACTCAAATATTATTGTAAAATGCGTTTAAAATATCAAATAAACTTATCAAAAATTTGTAAGGACTAAATCCACGTATTTCTTAAACTAAATTGGTATAAAATCTCGAAAAGGAACTAGTTTTAAAATTCACTTAAACTTGTGAGACTAAAAACACATTTAACCCATCATGAAATGAAATGTTATAATTTAATGACGATTAAAGTTTAAAATAATGTAATATCCTGGTTCCAATTCAAGACAAGACATAATAAAAAGAAAGTTAACTAATGTCAAATAATAATTTTTTAATAGCAGATTTTTAAATAAAATGTTTAATACAGCTTGATAAAAAAATTTGAATTTATTTATGAAGTCAAATGGGTCATTACATTTAAAGTGAGTTAACTATGTTTTGAATTTAATTTAATTATCAATTCAGTATGATGCACAAAACTCAATTACAAGGACAACCTAGGATTTGTTAAGCACTCTGCCACTAATCTCATAATTAGTTAAATATAGGGTTACCAGTTTTAGCTTGAGTGCTGATGATGGGAGTGGACTACACAATGCAGTGATGAATCCCACATAGACTATAATATATAACAGTCCCTTGATGTTGTATTATAAAAACAGTCTCTCAACATAAGAGAACTCATACCTTTCTCGGCCTTTTGGCTAAGATCAAGTGTAGTATCTGTTCTTATCAGTTTAATATCTGATATGTGGGCCAATGGCCCACACGATATTAAATTAATTTTTTAAAGGGGAAGGTCCAAAACAATGGCTTGCTATTGGGGCTTTCAAGTGTCGCCTTTGTGTTGCAGTATAACATGGGCCTGGCACACCCTCTAATTTAGTTTTATAATTTTCTGCTCACTTTACGAACTGATTCATTGTTTTGTTGCTGTAATTTTTGTGTGTTTCATGTGCCTTGAATGTGAATGTTATGTGAATAATTAACTAAGCTTTCAAATATACATCACTACTTGTTAATATTTAATTATTGTATTATATTTAGTTATATATACATATATATATATATATATATATAAACCATCCAATGTAAAATTATTTCATATATATACAAGGTGATCCCTTAATTCTTTCAGGTATGTGAAACTTACACGATAAAAGATAAAAAGAGAAGAAATTAAACAAATTAAAACAGATGCATGTGTGATTTGACTTTAAGTACTCTTCTATTCTCCATGTTCTCCACTTTATTTATTTGTTTCTTTAGGAGATTGTCACACATCTTTTACTTTTTAATCTCAATTTTTTATTTTATCTCTCAAGGAGAAGTTAATACTCATAGTTGCCACTAACTAAATACCAAACTTCACTTAACTCCACTAATTTTTTTAGGAGTTAAATCTTACATAGATCTCAAGTTTCCTATTGTTTACATAAATAAATCTTAATGTACACCAACATATTAGATACAATTAATCAATACGAAAGACAACATAAATCGTGAGATAACATTATCTAATGAAAAATGAAGCGATAACACCACTTCTATAGCTGACTTTTGACCATATTCAATGTCGTAAGTAATAACTCTTTATTCAAACTCTCATTCAAAAGTGATGGTGTCACCACAACAAACAACACACCCTATAAATATATATGTTGTACAGTTATAAGGCATTACTATTCAAAGTTATATAATAGTTTTTTTTTTATCAATAAATATTAGTTATTAGTTTATTATTGTTCTGGTATACCCAATAAATCTCACACCATTTAGAAGTCGAGGTCAAACGAAGTTTAAATATTTCTAGTTCCTTCCACTTGTTGAGACGTCTTTTAAAAACAAAAGTATAACACACAATACCTTCTTGAACTCACCAAATCAATTATAACTCTGAAATGCTTATATAACGGAGACAAGATGAATAATTTATGTTTCTAATAATATCGTATTCAATCAATGTATGAACGTTGGTGAGCAAAAACAGATGCAGCACGTTAGAGTAATATTCCATTTTCCTTGGTCAGAGAGAGTCTAGAAGATAAATAGTTTTCCAAGTAAACAGCGCAGTCCAATACACCAACACTTCAATTCTATCTTATAGTGGCTGCCATCTAGAACAACCCCTTTTCTTAAACCATTACTATTATTTCAAAATTTCAGTCCAACAATTTTAAATACTATAAAAGGTTTTGGTAGCTTTGAATTAGTTGAGTAAACATGAGCCTTGCAATGCTTACTTTCACAACAATCCAAAACAAGTCAAAGGAGAAACCCTAGTTCAATGCATCCAATACATTGCTTTTAAATTGCTCCATCACTCGTACTTGCTTACGTAACACTTATTCAATTCAACAAAGTCACAAGCACAGTGTGTTTGTTGCACAGTACACGTTCACACAATATTACTCATACATATCTTCTTCACAAACTTCAACCATATCAATCAGAACAAGTGTCTCAAATCTTAATCTACCAAACAAAACCAACCTTATAAATATCACACACACCATACTCTTTCAAAATCTCATATCACATTCCACACCTTTCTTTTTTCTTCTTTTCATAACCCTTTTCTCCATTTTCTGATATTAATTATTTGAGGCACAGTGATGATGAAGAGAGAAAGAGAAGTTGATAGCGTAACCATGGCCAACTACTTGATGTTGCTTTCTGCAGGAGGGGAATTTGAGAACAGAAACTACTTGAACTACTCTTCCGGCCACCGTGTGTTTGAGTGCAAGACGTGTAAGAGGCAGTTTCCGTCGTTTCAAGCCCTTGGAGGGCACCGTGCGAGTCACAAGAAACCTAGGTTGACGATGGGAGAGAGTGAGCATAGCCAAGTTCTTGATGCTTCACCACCAAAGCCTAAGACTCATGAGTGTTCAATCTGTGGTTTGGAGTTTGCGATAGGGCAAGCTTTGGGAGGACACATGAGACGCCATAGAACATCATCTTCGAATGGAAACATGAACAATGCTACCACTGTTCATAAAACTTCTTCAACAAAAATGAATAGCAGCAACGAGAGAGTTCTGTTTCCTGATTTGAATTTGACGCCATTAGAGAATGATTTGGAGTTTTTGAAGATCAGACAACCAGCTCCTTTGGTTCACTGCTTCAATTGAATATGTTCTTGTAGTGTAGGACACTGGTTTTTTGTTCCCTTTTTTCATTTATTTTACTCTTATGTAAATTTTATTTGTTCAGTTCTTGGTATATACATACATATATACTATATATATATATGAGAAATACATGTTTTTAAGTCAATTCTGCTAAAATAGTTTAACTGAAGGCATGTTTCATCATGGCTTATATCATTAAGCTAATTAATTGTTCTGCAAGTGCTATAATCTCAGGCCTGTTAAGCTTAATTTTTCTATTATACACTTAACAACGCAGAGGTTAATTAATTATTGTTGTTCCAAAACCTAAAATACAGCTATATTCCTTGTCATCTCACCACAAAAAACCCTAAAATATTTGAAAGATTTCAATCTTCTCTTCTCTTGAATACTAACATTGTTTAATTTGTAGGTCATTTTGCAGTTGTCATTAAACAAGATAATGAGATTGGTGTGATAATAAATTCAATTTTCAGAACGTGATTCATGGTGGAAACAATTCTATACAACCAAGCACTGCAAATTTAAAATTTTAAATACGAACTAAACTTTGATTTCTCTTTGTATATTTATTTAATCAAGTCAAAGGTTGCAAACATGCATGATGCACGTTCTCAAGGAAAACAAATACAAAACGGGTTTCTTAATAGGGAATAGAAAGTGATCTGCATAACTGCTTCTGATTATTCTAAATAACTTTTCGTTTATGTATAATTATTCAAAAAACATGTATCTTATTTCTAGTTCAAAATATGACGATGAAGGTCGAAAGTTCCACGTCGATTAGAGATAAAACCAAATTACAATATATAAGTAGGGTGCAAATCTTATCTTAAAAATTAGTTTTGTGAGGTTAAATTAGACTTAAATCAACTACTAACAATGAACATTGAAATGCAAGTATATTTAGTTGTCACTGATGTACTTTATAACTTTTAGTGATTCTGTCACTTAATGAAGAACAGATCCTTTCACTAAATTTTTTTCATAAAATATGAAAAAAAAAATCGTTGGAATGTTATTATGGGATTGATTTTGTATTATCCAATTTCCGTGGACATGATGGGAATCTAGAAGGTAACAATTTTTCAAATAGCAGTGCCGTGCAGTTGGTTCCAATGAAACCTTATCCTACAACAACAACAACCTGCGTACATCTAGAAACTTGTTTCATTCCCACTTTCAGTTCAAACTTTGTGTTCAACAATTTTAACCATTTTAATATTCGTGGCTACTACTAGCTAGAGTAAGCTAAATTTGAGCATGGATTCATTACAAGCTAGGGTTTTATGCTCCAAATACGAGTTTTGTAGGATTAATTATTGAAAAGAACTGGTAATTAGTATTAAAAGAATCTGGCTTTGAAAGAATTCATGTGGTAATATTGATGATATAAGACATTTGAAAAGTTGGCTTCCAATATGATTTAAAAGTTAAAAGTTTCCATGAATATATATATACACTATTAAAAATTTGATATTTTTTTTTGTAAATTTGTTAAAATAATTTATAAAAAAAGATTTTTTTCTGTCATTTTTTTTAAATTTAATTGACAGATAATTCCTTAAGTAATCATTTTCTACAAAATTATTAAATTTGTAAGTATTTTTTAAAAAATTTGTTACGAAAAGTGTTTTATACAAAATATTTTACAAAAAAATTGATAACAATTTTTTACAAATTTTGTTTTACAACAAAATTTATAAATATTTCCTACGAAAAAAATTACAAACTAAAATTAACATAAAATACGAATCTTTTTAGTAGTGTTACACGATACTTTACAAATATCATAGTTTTAGATAAGTACATTTTTTATTGTTTAATTATTTTTCAACACTTAGTAGCTTTCATTAATGTTGAAATATCCTTCTTCTAAACAGTTTCTTCATAATTATGTTCTGGCTTCGTCCTTCTTCTATATGACCAGCGTAAGCTATCATGACAATTTGGAATACTAGGTAATCCACAAATGCACGACAAGCTAACAAGGTTGTATGTATATATATCATTTTAGTACATTAATGATTATACTAATAAAAAGTAATTCTTATTTATTTAAGTAGATCAACATTTTTTTATTATCTCAAATATAATAATTTTAATCAAACAAGTTTTCACAATTTTTTGCCCGGTATATCTACTACAAAATTATAATTTTACTTAATATAAAATTATGGCTATAACAAAATGTCTAATTAATAATTAATTTTAGAGATTAATTTTATTTTATATTTAAAATCTTGATAATTAATATTAATAACCGATTTATAAATCAATATTATACAGACCAATTTAAAAATTATTTTAGTTACCAATAAATTTAGTTTATGAATTGGTATATAAATCGATCATTAATGACTAATTAATTTTTATCCTTAATATTGGTCATTAATTAAACATTATTTTATTTACAATTAAAGATAAAATCATTTTGTTATTACAAATTTTTATATATTTAAAAAGTTATAATAATATGGTATATGAATAAATACTGTGTGTATTATTAACCGTGTAGAGAAAGTTACACGCTCAAGCTTAATTACTAGATATAATTATCTTAATTATCATACAAACAATCATTTCTGATTAGTTAAGTTCTATGTTAATTTATTTTATTATGTCACTATAGAACACATGAAGTGTAAAAAGGTATATTATATTTATAAAAGATCCATAAAAAACCATAATTTGACACATCGTAAGTTTTGACCTGATTTCATGGTACCTCACATGAATTATATACTAATTTACTACAAGTTACGTCAGGTAGGTGCACCAAGTTATTTATATATCTAGAAAATGTAGTTATCAATCTTAAACTTAGAAACATGGCACATAAGATGGGATTGCCAAGTCATAGAGTGTGCCAAAATTTTCCTTGGTTAACAACATTTCAACTATGTGCTTATGTACACCTTACACACTATTTCAACATTTTATCCTTCGTCATATTTAATAATTTCAGATTTTGTCTAAGCTTACCAATTTTCCTTCTAATTTTTAGTCATATTCCATTAGAGACTTTTGGAAGCTATAATACAAACAATTATTTCTATTATCTCTTCAGGATTTATTCGGAGATTTAGAAAACATATTTGTTTTTGTTGAATTTTTCGAGGATCATTGAGATATGAGCCCAAATCCACATATAAGGGATTCACACCACTCTTAACATAAAACCTTAAGACAATGAGTCTTTATCTTTATATAGTGCTTAACTTTCTATTTTTACTCAATGTGAGATTTAAATTCGCACTTGAATTCCCTACAGTTTTTTATGTTTAAGTGACGCTTACTTTTTTTACTTCAATTTAAAAAATGTGCTGTATGAATATTAGGCTTATTAAATAATAATATATGAACAGTTTCACATCTGATATCTAAGACTTTTATATATGTAATATTATTCTGTGTTTAGTTTGGACTTTTTTTAGGTGGTTTTTTGTCTTTTAGCTCGTTGAATCAAAGAAAAAACCTCTTACTTGGCTACAGTACGTGTGTTGTGATTTGTTTAATATGAGGTTGATTAGGACATGAAACTTACAACATTTTGGGAAGATATTCATAGATAGCTTGTTCTAGAAAAGGTTGGTTTTCAGCAATGACATGGTCACGTTTGACAAAGAAAAGCATAACCAAAAAACAAAATAACTTGAACACTTTTCTCACTCATGAGGTAACCATGTAAAGGTTTCTACAAATACTAATATAAGACCAAATGTGTGCAAGAGAAAAATGGTAGTAGTCTCTACTTTGTTTAGCAGTTGGATTAAAAAAATTAGATAGATTAATTTTAGACTTAATATAACAAATTGTTTTCCTATATTTCTAACCATAATTTAATGTTTTTACTGTTTATTGTTTACTCAATGTGATCTTTATACTATTTTAAAAAGATATGTGTCCATTAAAAAGATGTGAACTCGTATTTACTTGTACAACTACTTTTCTTTTTATATGTTTTTAGTTCAATTTTAGTAACTAATGATAAAAAATGCTATTAAACCTTAATTTTATAGTTTTTAAATAAAGTTTTGAAGTTAATTGATATTTCATCATACAAATACAATTTACAAGAAATATTATTTTCACAAACATAAGTATATATATGTTGGACTATAAAACCTAGGAATCTTCCCAATTACAAATGTGATCTATCTAAAATTTAACGTGTACACATGGTTGTTGAGTCAATATTAAATTATTTAACTGTTACATTAATAAAAAAAATTATAAAATATTCTATTTATTTAAAATGTCTTGTATGGGTTGTTTTACTTGACAAATATATGTAGACTTTGTTAAAATATAATTATATCTTGTCTACCATTTAAAAAAAATTATATATGCAATTTTTTTTATCGTACATTTAAAAATAGCCACTTTATTTATAAACTATTACTTTTTTGAAGGCACACACAACTGGCTGGAAAGAAGAGAATAAAAGTACAAAAAAGACAATTTGACTTGTATAGTTTGACCCGAACAGTCAACCACAAAAGTTAGTTCTTTTTTTATATTTAATAAATATTGATTTTACAAAATTTGTAATTTCATTCCATCAATTTCATATAATGGTCGAAGCAATTGACTATTAAATTTTTCCACAATTTTTAATACCTTATTTTGTCACAGAAACAAATGAATTCATCATAAGAGCATGCTCAATCTACAACATCTTAGATGTGTGAATTTAATATATATTATTAATTAGAATACTTTTTTAGAAGTAATATTAAATATAATAAATTAAAATATCGCACTGTGATTTAGTCAAAGTTATACAAACTATTTAAGATATATCGTAATAATATATATTTTATGCTTAGCCGTGTCATTCCATTCCAGTTAATTTTTATATAATTTTTATATATTATAGGATAAATTTTTTTATAAAATTCGAGAATGCATCATTAATATAGTTTTAGTAATAAAGTTTTTTGTTATTTTTTACTAAGCATTAAAAATATATTATATTAATATTTTAAAAAAATTAATGTATTTTAATACTTCAAAATCAGTGACTATTATAGTATTTTCAAGATACAACATATAAAAGCAACAAAAAAAAAATAACAAAGAATCCAAATTCAAAATAATATTTAATTCTAAATATGTTAATATTTATAATAAATGTCCAGTATTACGTCATCGATATAACTTGTAATACATGTACAAATAGTTGAATTCCTTATAATTAGATTTTAATGTTTTAACACAAATTTACATGCGGCAATAACAAATTCTAGGATTCACTGTGAACGAGTTTATTTCATGTTAAAACAAACACACAACTAGACAAATAGGAGACTATTAAGATACTAAACTATTATTAACATTTGACATCTTTTAAGTGGCACAATTTATGCAACATAAATGCAAAAAGTGTACTTTCTGAAAAGTAATTTCATTTTACCTTAATAACTACAAGCAAAACTCAATTAATTTTGAAGATAAATGAAGTTATACAGAGAACTTTTTACCAACTAATTACTATTTAATGAATATAGGTTAATTAGAATTTTTTAAAACTTATAATTAATTAAAAAATCATTTCAAATAAACAATATAAATTTTGTATTAATTTAAAACTATTTACTTTTTTATTCATACAAATCAATATAGACGTACTATATATTTTAAAATATAAAGTATTAAGCATTTAATCGTTCTATTATATATTTTTTTTAGAAAATGTAATACAAACAATCATAATAAGTTTACTCTGATCAACTTTTATATGTGTGATTGGACCTGGATTTTATAAGACCCATTCATAGGAACTTTCACTTTTCTATGATGATTTTTTCTTCGTGTTATTGTAAATTGTAATATGAATGTTAGTTAGAATCAATGCAGTAGTGGGATCCCCCAACCCATTACTTAAATCCCCAATTTTCAAACATTTACTTCTCAAAATCTCAACTTTCTCCCAACCTAATATCCCCAATCAAATCAATGGAACAATCAAAATTCTACCATCCACAACTACTGGAACCCTAGGACTCATGGTTCCCCAAACCCAAAACCAGATTTAATATCCTAATAACCAATTGAACAACAATCAATGTTCTATTAAAAGTCAAACAAAAATATATTCTGTTCCATTGATATATTCCAAAAAAAAAGTTATCCAAAATATATTGTAAAAAACATTTGAATTACATATTTTAGATAACAAATAAAGGGACGAGAGGTGTTCTAAAATGTATAATCTAGAACAGTATCTAACATATACTCATTCCAAAATAAGGTCACATTATGGAACTATCATTTTAAAATTACTCAGAATAAACAACCATTTACATAATTCTGGATAAGAAATTGTTGAAAAAAATGCATTTGATCACATGTAATCCAAAACATAATTTTTAATATTATGGATATATTACAAAAGGTAAAAAATAAAATTACAATTTTAAAAGATTGGGAAAATAGCACAATTCTTTTGTTATTAATTTAACTGATCCTCAAACTTAATCACATTATGATACCTTGAACTTTGATTTTGTTCAAATTGATACTTAACTTTTGTTATTTTTGTAAATAGATACCTAGCATATTAATTTTATTCTGATTAATCGATAAAACTTATCAATTTTTTATAATATTTATTTTTCCTATTAAGTTTGATTTTAATATACATTAAATGTCATTAATATTTAATTTTCTAACTGTGATTGTAATTCATTTTTCATATGTAAAAATATGATGAAAATAAGAATTCAGAAGAAAATAAAGAAAAATACAATTAAAATGTCTATTCGACTTTACAAATAAATTTTAATTGTTAATGTAAAATTCTACAATTTCTTAAAAATGTAATACTTCGATTTAATTTGTTGCTTAAGTGATAATGTTATCGTCTAAAAAAAATAATTTTAGCAGTTTGAAGAGTAAAATTTAGAAGCTACGGATCCTGAACTACTAAAAATTTCAACAATATTAAAATTTGAAAATTTACTCAAAAACATCGTATTTAATTTAATTTAAATGAATCAATTTATTAACAATACAAATTTTTATAAAATGATTTAGTTTAAATATTTTATTGAAAATTATTTATGAAAAAAATTGGTATGCTTTAAGGATTAATTACAACACTTTAGGTGTTTATACAAAAAGAAAAACAATAAAATTTAAGGATCAAATTGGAACAAAATTAAAATTAAATAAGATGAATTCAAATAAAATTAGCGTTCAACCAAATTATAGTTTACTATGTTGGTTAAATAATTTTTCCTCTAAAAGGATAACGAAATGCGAATTGGTAAAATTATAAGAGCTAAATACCCTTCCTTAAACTCTAGAAAAAAAAAATATATATATATATATATATATTTCCCAAAAAATATTTTTTTTTCCTAAAAAATATGGAGATGCGAAGTAAAACATGCGTAGAAGAAGAAAAAGCCTTTCATTTCCTTTTCTTATTGTTTCTTTCGTCCTGTAACATGTAAAATGATAAAATGAAAATACTGCAGTGGGTTAGGACATGTTTGAAGTTATTGATGAGAAATGCAAAACGTAAATATGAATAATTTTTCTAATCGCATTCTATCATATCATTCAAACAATAGACTGAAGCATTTATTCCATTCCATCTTATGTGCCTCTACTAATCCAAACATATAGCCTTAGATTTTCATATTCACACTTCAATGTTCTTAACCATATATAATCAGATAAACCTATACACAGGAGGTTTTTAGTCTGGCTAGTCCTAAAAGACAGAACCCAACACTGGTCGTTCCTAAAACAGAGCTTATGCCTTTCTTTGTTAAAAAGTAGAACAAGAAAACCTAATGTGTAATTTGCTAAGTGTGGATATTGATTCTTAGAAAACCACTTTATGTTAGACTCACTCTCATAGTTGTAGAACATGTCAAAGACATGCCAGAACAATGGAGCAACAAATGTTTTGAAACAAACTCATGATAACAGAACATTTCTACTGTCAGATGTTTCTGCACTCTGTTACATATTATTGACAGCTTTGTATAGCAAAGCTTTGTAATTTGAATTTTGAATTTCCTTTTACTGGTTTTATACTCAGCTATACTTAGTTGTAGTAAACATACGAGGCACCTGAACTAAGGGTTACCCTACAATCTCTCACTAAAATTCTTCCACGACAACAACTTCCATCCTCTGCACCATAATGTGAGAATGAGTGTGGGTCACTAGGGAGAACCATTGGGGAAGAAACTGTGACATGGATCAGAGTTTTCATCGGAAAGCCCGAGGGGGATTCATAAGTTATAATCTATATTAATAGGACGCATAAAACAACTGGTTTGAATTGATCAACACATTATCATGCAACCAGTGATTACAGGTGAACCAAATCTGAAATTAAATTGAATCAGAACATGCCAGAAGTGAATATAAACTCTGAAGCCAATAATTGGGAATAATTTTAGTCTGCTTTTAGATTTCATCGTTTCTGTTTTAAAATGTGCTATCCAGTAGTTTCACAGTCGATAAACGTACAACATATGCCTAATTCAGATTGATAAACATATGCATAATTCAGATTGTAAATAAATTGAAGCATAGAAACAGAATAGAAGTGAAGGTGTGATCTAAGAGAGTGAAGCAGTGAGTTAATTAGGGTTTTGAGGATGATCTTGGGGGTTACCGAATTTTTCTTTGAATGAATTCTGGCGCTGCAACCACATCATGTGACCCTGAAATTGGAAACGCAAAACACAAGAAATAGATGAAGAATTGAAGAGAAGAGATGAGAATAAGGATTGATTAGAATATAGGGTAACCTACCTTACCTGAAGAGCTGCAGCCCAAGCAATGATGAAAGATGCCATCCAAAATTTCTTGTCCTTCACAACATTTTTCAATTCCATTCTCATTCCAATTCAATTTCAATTTCAATGGCTTCTTCGCCTTTGAATTCCTTCTTCCCTAATGCAGAGAAATCACAACGTCATTTTCTTTAAACACTTCTCTTTGAACAATACCAGGCCACCCAGATAGCCCAATTATATATTTTCCTTCTTTCATGAGGCCCAAATATTTCAAATCTAAAGCTAACTGCTGCTCTTATATCCAAAAATAACTAAATATTTGTAAAATGTAACTATTTTTTCATATTTAAAATAATTATTGTATTTGATACCTATTTTAAAATAATTTAAAACATTATACTCTATTAAGTTATCCTGAACCTTATGTGCATTTCTTTCACTTAGTTACAGCAAGAACATACATTCTCTCATGTTAATTTTTCATTTTATAATCTTCTCTACTAACATTTTTAGAAGAAAATAAAAAATAAAAAATTTATATATGGATAAAAGTTACCATGCATATATATATATATATATATATATATATATATATATATATATATATATATATATATATATATATCTATTTCAAACTATAAAAAATACTTACTTTATTTTTCGAAGAGAATTAAAGTTTATTCAACCAAACAAATAATGATGAAGTCTATGTTTATCTCTTCTTGTGTATACACAAATTTAACAAGGTCAAACTATTATCTTTTATGAAAAAGAAAAATAGATCCATAATGATATAATATTGTAAATTATAAATATTAAAATATAAATTTGTAAAGTTTACAGTTCAATCTTTTTTGTAAATCAGAGAGTAAGTAATATAATGTTTTCTGATGCTTTATATGATTGACAGCAATAACTATGAGAATGAGTAATATATAAGTTTTAAATGTATATTTATTTTGTTTTTATTATCATACTTATCCTTATCTTAAATAATTAATACACTACTAAGATACTCTTAATTTATTTAATATTTTATTTTAAAATTTATGTAATTACAATTATTAGTTTTATTTGACATGCAAGAGAATAAAATGTACAATATATTAAGTATGAATTCTTGACATACACGGAAATAGAAATGACACACCAATTTTGTATCTATTTCAGAGATTAAAAAAAAGTTACAAATTTTGACTTCAAAAAAGAAAGAAAAATGGTATTTTAACAAAATTTCATTCGACAAATTTTGATAAATAACTATTTTTTTTATTTTTACTTTCATAAAAAAATAAAAAATCACTTTATTTATTAACTTTGTCAAATTTATTAATGAAATAACTGTTAAAAAATAATTTTTGAAGAGAAAAAAAAAAAGACGATAGACAAACCACTAAAACCTAATTGCCATCCACCCATAATGCACTCACATGTAGGGATGATATCAACATTCAATATGTATCTATAATAATTATCGAATTTGGATTATTTGTTGGCTTTTTTTTGCTGTTTAGTTTTTATTTTTTAATTAAGTTTGGTATTAAATTTGCTTCGACTCAAGATTTCTAATCCTTCTAAGATTGAAATTTATTTTAAAAAACTACTATTTCCTGACAAATTTTCTTTCAAGCACAAAAGTTTGAAAATCAAACCATATTAAAATAGAACTATTGTTTTATCAGTTTGCATTACCCGTTTCATTTGATTAAAACGTAGCGTAAGAACACTAAAAACTGCAATCCTCTAAATATCATATCAACACTATCCATTATCGTTTGACTTAAGTCTAAACCCAAACCCCAACTTCAAGTCTAAAATATGATCATACATTGCAGTGTCCAAACTGAGGTAGTTTCCAAATTTGCATCATTTGTGTCATTAAAGTTGTAGTCTACTCACCTAAATCCCCAGCAGAGGAACATTCAACAAGAATTATAATTAGTATCCTCCTGCTTGGGCAGATACTGATGCAGAGGCAACAAAAATTTATTTGTGTCTAAGTCAGTTGTCTTGTCAACCAAAATAACATGAAGATGGTAACAAAGATCTAATTTCATATAACTCCCATTCACTTGAAACAATCCTAAGAAATCATCTTTCACTGGGCACCTTGCCAGACAGGAAGAGAGATAGCTTCTCTCTGATAGAGTTTGCAGTGTTGTCCACAAATTCACAGGTTTGGTCTTGATATCTGGAATCATGCTGGTGGCAAGAGGACATATCATTCAGTACTTCATCCTTCATATCGATAACTATATTATGCAGTATGCAGCAGACAAGAATAATTCTTGGTAACTTGTGCTTGTCAGGTTTCCACATCACACCTTGGATTATCCTCCACATCTCCTTCAGCCTAGCCAATGCTTTCTTGGCCAACATTTGAGTTTCAACAACCCTTCTATTGAACTCAACTTGAACATTTGAGAGTCCTTTACCTTCGTAAGGTGTAAGAAGCCATGGCAAAAGAGGAAAGCCTCTGTCCCCTATGATATATTCCCTGAGAACTGTTCCTTCTGGAAGTACTTTCCTACCCCCATTCAACCTTTTCCCTTCTTCACCAAGTTTGAAAAAAGAAGAACTTCTCAGCACTTGCTCATCACTCATACTTCCTGGCCATCCAGTAACTATGTCACGGAATCTCAGATCAGGATCCACAATGGCTTGCAGGACCATGCTGCAGTTCTTCTCACGATCAAGCCACACACTATTCAAAGCATCCACAGAGGGCAAAGTCATCATTATGTGTGTGCTGTCAACGGCACCACAACAATTAGAAAGGCCCCTGAAGTTCTCAAACTTGCCCTTTATCTCTTCCATTTCGGTTTCGGTTGAAGGCCAGCTGAGATGGTGGAGTCCTCTTTCTTCCATTGCTTCCACAAACCTCCATGTTACTTGGGAAACAGTCGACTGGTTCATCCGAAATGAGTCGCCAATGGTTGACAATGACTCACCAGAGCTCAGCCTTCTAAGAGCTACAGCCACTTGGTCATTTATAGACAAACGTTTGCCATTTAAATCAACAAAATTTGAGGCTCTGGCCAGCAGGTCTTCTTCCACAAGAGAACATATGTAGTTGAACGTCTTCCTTGAGATCTTGAAAACTGACTCAAATTTCTCTATATTTTTAGATTGAGCCAAAGGTCCTAAAATTGGAAAATTAAAGCATGAGCATATCATGAAGATGGGTGGTTGAATTTCACAAATGTATTATGAATAAGTTTAGCACATCATGCACCATCTCGAATTACATGAAAGGATGTTAGCCCACATAGGCCAGAAGAAGTAATGCCAGAAACAATATTCTTTATATCAGGACACAGTTATACTCAAATATATTAGAAATATATGTGCAAATTCTTTGTAACTGGGATGGTCTAACTAGAGGTAAGTTTTCTCTGAAAGCTGTCAGAAAAATCCTTCTTTTCTTATACTTGTACAAAGAAATCTACTCAGGTCACAAAGCAGAAATATCACAAAAATATGAAGAACCTAATGGCTACATGAGACAGAATTCTGATTCAGAAAATCAGTATAGTAAGGCATTGACTGAAGGGGTTCAACTATAAAAAACTGAATAAGGGTTCATACCTCTGCTTTTCAGATGTTATTTTCTTTTAAAATCTCTTCAGCAGTCAATCAGATTATAAGGTTTTGAACTCATTTTTTTACCGTACCAACCCTGCCAGTCTAACATTTATTCCCAGTTCAGCACATCTGACATTTAAAGAGAAGTTTCACAGAATCTATATACCTTAGTTTTGCAAATCGATTTAATAAGTCACATGCAAAAATACATTTCATAAATAGTTTTATTAGTTGGAAAGTACAGTGTTAACCACAAGCTTGAGTAATCTCATTGGTTATTCATCTGGGTATTATTCAGTATAAAGATGAAATTGCAAATTATATGACTCTTCAAAGCAGACATTGGGAAGAGACGAAAAGCTAGATCAAAGGAAGAAAGATCCTTTGAAATGGGTTGAAAGTCAAAATGAGTATTGACTGACATCAATGCACAACAAGATAAAGAAGCTGCACTCACGTGAAAACAATGCACAAGATACCCAAATTGTTGTGTTAGTGAATTACCGCAACAAGTAAATAATTCTGGTGTTTATACCTACAATCAGGATCCCACCAATGGTCTAATTATGTGGTGACACCATACCAGAAGTTTCACAATTTGGAAGGTTAAGATACAAATAACAACTAGCCAAACAGATATATGATAACCAAACATGATTCAACAAAATTATAACCAAACAATATTAAAGTTCCTAAGTTAGAAATACATTCCTTGTGAGAAACACATTTTGGTCAAAGACATGGGGTCACTTTCTTTATCAAGTAACTCAGCAAAAGATGTATGCCCCATAAGAGCAAAGAAAACAAAGATATCAACAAAAGATGAGTAACTTATTAAGCTCGAAGAAACAAATCTTGAATCATTATAATCCTACCCATTACCAAAAAGCACATAACTTTTTTGCCCTACATCAGATAATCATAATAATAACAATAAGTCTTGATATACAATGAAAAACTAAGTAAAAGAATAACACACACGCATGTCCAATCACAAACAAGAAAGGATATTGCAGTGTACCTGAAATTCTGAGAGAGAAATGTTGCCACCAATCGAATGGGGTGGCAGAGGCATCTTGGCCATCTCTGTCATCAGCCTTCTTCCTCTTCTTGATTCCTCTGATGGAACCCATTCAGTGTTTATTCACAACCCAAAATAACACCAAACCAAAGCAAAATCAGAAAAAGGGAACAAAACCCATTAATCACCACCCAGATTTCAACTCCACCAAACAAGAATCAAAGTGTGTGTGTGCAAATTGCAGAGTATTTATTATAATATGAAAAAGATGAATGAATGAAGTAGTAAAGCTTAGAGAGAAAGGGTGAAAGAAAGAAGGAAGCAGAATACGTGAGTAACTAATGCCTGGTGTAATATCCATATATGTATATATAGATGGAGTGAAGGGAATCAAAGAATGTAAAAAAATAAAATTATATAAAAAAATTAAAATAGCTCGATGAGACGAGACCGCTAGTTTATGTCGTAAATCGCCATGTCATGAACAATTCAACACTTCCTCCTTATGGTATTTCAATTCCTTTTATTATTACTTTTCTAATCACTTTACCCAACCGTAACTTTAGCATTTAAACAATAATTTCCAAATATAAAAACTGATTTTTTTTTACTATCAGAAACATGAAACCCTCTTGTTAATTTATCTGTAGTTTTACCCTTTACCATTGTCGTTCCATTCATGCATCATCGTGTCTCTGATATTCATTTCAAAATATCATTTTCATTTACTACGTTGTTGGACCATTTCTGTTTTCACATCATCGTCACTGTCTCTGGAGCTAGCTTACATACGTGTACAAGTTCATTTAAAAAATATCAAAATGTTTATTTTTCAACAGAATAGATTATCCTCTCTTGGGATATAATGCTTACATTATAATGTTTATTTATTTCAAAAGTTTTACTATTTAAATTAAAACTATATAGGGTATTAATCTATGTTAACACTAATGAATAGTTTTAAATCAATTTCTCAGCTGTTTTTCTGTTTCTGCATATTCTCACCTCTAGCTAGGTGCCACTAAAAAATAGTTTGACGTTCTTATACTGGTTTTTGCGATTTTATCAAATGAAAAAAAAAATGTACAGTGTTCACTTCTGGATTTCAGACAAAATATTCATGTTATTTAAAAAAAATTAAAATCTGTAATAGAGGGTGAAAAACTATCCATCAAGTGAAAAGAATGTTAAGATGCTCATTTGCATTGAAATTGATCCAAAAATATCATATTTAACCTCTAAAAGGTATAAAGTTTTAAATTTTATAAAAAAAAAAATGTAACTTTTCATTATGATAATGTTGTGGGGAAAGGTTTGAATTCACGAAGTGAATTTTCATATTTTAAAATATTAATTTTTAATTCACAATCATTAAACACCTTAAATTCATTAAAAAGAGAAAGTATGATAGACATAATGTGATTTGATTTTTTGAAATAGAGTTTACTTTGCTTCCAAACAAACGGTAAATCCTTTGAACTAAACTGTGATGATCAGAATGACTGAATATGCTCTTGGCCATTAGTGTTTAAGAAAAAAAGATATATGAGTGGAACTTTTTAAAATACGGACACAGCAAGAAAGAGATGAGAGGAAGATATTGAAAACACAGTATTTGCTTTTAATCCACTTGATCAAAAAATATTATGAAAAGCTAGCTTTAATATTTTTTCTAGAGCAGTATCTTTTGACTTTTCAAATTAATACAGGTAGCCAATAAAAGTTAGTAAAAACATTTTGAACAAAAACAAATATATGACATTGAAATACTCAAACTTTTCCAATAAATATATTATTATTTTTGTAAAATAAGAATATACAAATTCTTAACTCGTAATCCGTAAAGAGGTTAAATTACGTCCCACCGTGGGATTCGAATCCACGATCACAAAATTAAAAACTTCAGTTCTACCAATTCAACTAGACATGCTTCTTGTTATATAATTCAATGTGTTAAATAATAAAAACAAAAATTAAAATTGTCAAAAAAAATAAAACGCCCACCGTGGGGCTCGAACCCACAACCACAAGGTTAAGAGCCTTGCGCTCTACCAACTGAGCTAGACGGGCTTTTGTTTTTAAATTCTCATCTTTTGATATTTATCTGCACATGTCATTAAATTAAATTAGAATACATAGTGATCTTAATTAAGTTTAAATTAATATTAAAAACACTAATATTTTTTAAATCCTTCATATTTTAGGCTTTGGAAATGATATAAAATCAGAAACTATACATGCAAAAAATAGTCTCCCACTTAATATTTTAGCAATGTTTCTTTCATAGATTTGCCACATTTTTTTAATACGTGTATCATTGAACGGTTTAGCGTATTGCAGTATCTAATTCCAAACTTTTAGTCATATAGTATGAGTGATGTGTCTGATATTAAAAAAGCGTTGGGGTTAAAATAATTTACACTTAGTTCTGAAAGTAAACTCATTCAGAACTTCTAAATATAAAATATCACAGAACTAAATTTAAATATATATAATTTTTTATGGTTGGGAGTAAAAAGCAACCCTGCCTCTTAATATTGAAGCAGAACTATCACAAAAAAATCAACCTATATTCATAACCAAAGGCAAGGCAGAAGAGTTGAACTACGTTCCAGATCTATTTTTTCAAGGTTAGATGTTCATAACAATATCAGAAGAAAATGTATTTTAATTCGTGAAAAGAATTTGAAATGAAAGATAATTCAACAAATTCCATTTAATTGTGAACTATCTTGTTTAGATTACTAAATTTGAGTAAATTCAACAGATTTCTCTGCAGACAAATGGTGATGCAATAACATTGGGTGCCGACAAAAAATAGAAGGAGCAATAATTCATGTCATCACATGTCTAATTTGATTAAAGGGACAACACAAGAGATAGATGTAGCACTAGCAACAAGTCATTCAACTTATTGTTCCATTTATAACTGAACTAGAAACAGCATAATCATACCAATTGGAGTAACTAATAGTTCCTCATTCGTAGTACTGAACTAGAATCTTTTACATCATCCACATCTGATGAACTGCATGAGAACTTCTGAAGCCTTGATCCTCCCACTTGGACGTTCATTCTCAACCCTCTGGTTTCTGATATCTGCTGATTCGTAACCCTTCAAAGACCCTTCCAACGCTCCAAAACTAGAACTAGAAAATCGAAAAGACCCTTCATTTTCATTTTCATTTTCATTTTCATGTTCACCCAACTCCCTTGCATCATCACACTCTTCTACTTTCTCCCATTTTATCCTTTCCCTACGCTTCTCCTCTGTCTGAGTCGAGGCATTGGTGGCTTTCCCTGCAAACTCCTCGCACGTCTTTGCCCTGTAAAACTTATAATCACTCGAGTTAAACGATTGGCTTCTACCCTTTATGGTTGCAGGGGAATCTGCATCCATGCTAGAATTGTTTGCTTCTGTCGAACTTTTTGAGCTCGACGTTGATATTGTCTCGAAAGATCGAAAGCTCAAAGAAGCTTCTACCATCTGTGTCCCTTTCAGGACATACTCATGCCCACCACTCGGGTAAATCAAATCATTCTCTGACAAATCTTGCCACACAAACCCGTTTTTGTAACTCCTACGAAGAAAAATCGCGTTAGTTGCAAGAGGTTGTGTTCGGATTCACTTTAAGAATGTAATGTTCTACTACTATCCAAGCACAAACCTTTTCATCTCATTCGAACACCCACGTGAAGACAATTGGGTCTAAAGCGATAGAATAATAGAATAATAGAAAAATACCTTTTTGTAGACCAAGAATACATGTTGGTCATTCCTTGTCCCCGGAGAAAACTCAATCTATCTATCACATCTGATGAGAAGGAGAGGGTGAACACACAAGTGAAACAGTGAATTATATCTGGGCATAACTATTTTCCTTGAAGCATTTACCTTTAAGACGAAGCACTCCTTGTGGAGATGAGATTGGAACCTCCATGAGATGTGGATGCTCAAGCTGGCCATTCCGGGAAAGGTAATATATTACTGGAACTCTGAGCTGAGTTGCTTGATGTTTTGGTTCAGTCCACATTTTGGAGCTCTCAGAACCTGCTTCTCTTTCCACCATTTTTTTCCCCTTAACAAAATAAAAATAAAAAGCAGCAAATGGAGGTAGTGAAAGCCAAAGATTGTGAGTGCAGAAGGAGAAGGTGTTGTATTATTATTTGAAATGGGAAGAAGGGTGTGTGGAATTGTATTCTCAATTCAGGTACTGAAGCGAGGGAGATTGTTGGCATTTATAATGAAATGGGCCAGCATGAGGGAAAGTGGCTGTTGTCTGCATTTGGGTAATAATGAGCTTTCATGTACCAATGCATATATTTCACGGCAAGATGCCAAACCTGTTTTTGAGGTTATAATATTATAGAGATGCTACTGCTATAGTTGCAAGTTAAGGGTCAAATGGTGTTTATCAATATCAAATATCAATCATGGTACTTGCTCACGGACCAAAGTGAGCTCAGGACAAATTTTTCATTTTATTCGTATGAAGTCAAAAGTTGTCCCGTGAAACCATCGCACTGCTTTCAGGGAAAATAAATGGACAAGTTTCGGCAACCACGCAGATTGTGCGGGAAACTCATCGGAACGTCGTGCACAAAATAAAGTTATAAAAATGGCTAACTCACTGTTCTTTTACATAGAAAATTTAAACGACCAGAGAAAACAACGAACCTCAAACTACTACTACCAACTGATCAAACGGCAAGGCATGTTGTGGAGGAACTCGATGGCGGTGTAAGGATAAGGAAATTGTCGATGTGGGACTTAAGATAATTCTGAAACACTAGAAAAGTGTCACACGGTCTACAAGAGAAGAAAAACAATAGAATATTCTGAATCATTAATGAAGTCTTATCATCGGAATAGCTATGTTATTGACCTTCCTTGTTGGTGAACATAAGTAGTAATAAGGGGTTTATTTTTGCATGACAAAACCTTAGTAATCAAGTTTGAAGGAAATTTCTCATTTTGACTCTGTTGTTTTAGCCCATGTTATATGGTAAAAGGGACCAAATTTTACATTCTATTAAATGGTTTAAGAAACTTTTAGATTGTTCTATTTATTATAGAAAAAGAAAGATTAAAATCAAGATATTTTTTAATAGGAGGGATTGGGTTGATACATTTAACATCCCCATGCAGACTTTTTTTTTTTTGCCTTGTACTGCAGATCGTTCTCTCACTTTATTTGTAAATGAAGAAAACTATTAAAAATCTGCTTAAACAATTACAGTTCCACCAAATAAGTACTTTTTTCCCTGTCTTCACCAACTCTGCCACATCTCTCCTGAAAACCATTAGATAGATATTTATGGTGATTATGCAGTATAATCTCTGTGTAGGAAAACCACTTGGTCACGCCATGTCTCAAGCTGTTTCTCTCTTCTCTGAAGCTGAAGTGGCGTGTGAATGAAAAGAGTACAGTGGCAGAAAGAGAATGAGAAAGCAGGTGGTGGTGAGAGATGGGATGAATGATAAAAGCTTACGTGTGATAGGGAATAAATTCGGAAACAAATGAAGAAACTGTGGACAGGCACAGCGTGGCATTTGCATTGAGCCCTTCAATGCACAGAACAAGTTACCGGGCCACTATTTGGAACCACTATCACTGCAGAGTGCAGACAGAGCAAATTGCATGTAGAAGAGGGAGGAGTGTGCTATTTGTCATCATCAAAGAGAAGATGTTTGGCCAGTTGTATTCTTAGAGTCCACAACTGCAGAAAAGAACAAAAATGAAAGTACTTGTAGAAGGAATCCAAGAGGGTCGAGGCCAGTTCACCACTTCTAAAACAACAGTAAGATAATGAGCAAACATTTTATGGTCATTGAATAACAACGATTTTGTAACTTTGCTCAAAAGGGTGTGTGTACTGTGTGCAGAAGCCTGTGTAAGCAGATCTAGTGACTCCATTTTATACCTTACTGTATTTTTCTCTCAGATTAACAACTTAGTCGAGAAATATGTTTACATGCAGTTTAGTCATTGAATGAGTTAGTTCCTGAGTTTATAAAACCATGTACAATGTAGTAATGTAGTCCCTTCCATTGATACAAATTTTCTGTATATTTTTCTCTTGAATCCTTCCATCTTCCTGACAATGTGAGAACCACTTACCTCTTAGACTTCATTTTCAGTGAGCAGGTAAAACAATTGATTGTGATCAATGATGAACAGGTAAGTTTTTCAAGGAATTCAGTCAAATTTATATTCTTCATTTGAAATCTTTGAACTGATATGGCTTTGGCATGGCAGAGGGTTGATTCTTATGTCAGTGCATAAAATCCTAGCCCTAAAAAAGAAATTATATGCAATAAAAAAAACATCTGATCACTGTCAAGATTGAAGCAGTAGCCATAATAATTGCTTTGATAAGTTTCTTTTAAGGTACTATGCAGAACCGGAACCAGAAACTTGAAGGGAGACCCCTCACTTGTAGCTGTCAGATGATAATTGCATCACAAGAAAGTACGTGCTGAGACAAATCTTCTTCGTTAGATTAATCAACTATCTAATCATTTCTTTTTCAATCTTGTAGTCGTTGATTCCTGAAATTCAAGGAGAATATGATAATCTAATCTATAATCTATTTTTAAGATTAATGAAAAAGTTAATGTGTTTACTAGAAGAGAGATGAGAAAAGTGAGACATTTAAAGTAGCAGAATCTGTTAGTTACATGTTAATTCATTTTTGCTTTGATAATTGGTGTCCTCAATTAAATGCAAGTTTGAATTCGATACACAATCTTTTATAATTCATTATAGAACCTAAAGCTAATTGATTCCATTTTCAATTTTTTGATGTGACTTTAATTTAAGGACCAAAGTTTTGTTTGTCATCTAAACGTGCACCGATTGACTAACCAAACTTACTTCGCATGATTGTAATTTTCTTAGTTACTGATAATCACATTAATATTATTTTTTTAGAAGTACGGAAAATATATTCCCTAGTATATTTTTCAAACACATACATCCATGTTCTGTGCTTCAGTTTTTATCCGTTTATAAGACTTTCATCTTCCTTACAAGTACAAAGCTCAGAAATATTCTCATGGATGAGAAAAGCTAGTCAGGATAAGATTTAGACACAAATGGAGACATCTAAATATGACAAATACAGCCACGATAAGGTGCTACAGAAAAGAAAGCTTGAATTTGCTGTTAATTCGCACCAAATTGTCTTATCAATCGTTGAACAAAACAAAATCTCAAACTATTTGTAACTTTTTAATTTCCACCTACTTTCCTTTGCTTACAACAAACACAAAATTTTCATTGTAACAGGGGAAAATAATTATCAAAATAACAAGGGGAAGTAAGAAACTGAAAAATCCCGATCATCTATGAATGCAGAACTATTGTATTCTATAAACTACAATCAAATGTCTACGACAATAAACAAGAACCGTGACCTGTTTGAGTTTTCCTACATGCTTTAGGTTGTAGCTGCAACATCTGTTTGTTTCTTAGGACATTCCGAAAAACCATGTCCTTTCTCACCACATTCATAGCACGTCCTTCTCTTCATCTTGCCACTTACTGTGGAACTTGGCTTTTCACCATCAGCTCCATTCATCTTGCCACTTCCTGAGGAAGTTGATTTATCACCATCAGCTCCATTAACTGTCGAGCTTTTGTGAGTTCCTGGTTTTTTCTTCAGAGGAACTGCACAACTTATCTTGACAGGTCTCCCAAACAAAACATTTTGGTCCAATGTAAGTGCTGTTTTCAGTGACTGACTATCACCGAAATCCACATGAGCATACCCTCGAAACTCTCCTGTCTCCTTATCCATACCAAATCTTACGGACGTTATCTCACAATTATTGAAGAATTTCCTCAGTTCTTCCTCTGTTATATCCCATGACAAATTCCCAACATATACTCTATTGTACCCCTCCAAAATTTCTGGAGCAAAATCCGATGTTTTATTGGCTCGCGTTGCTTTATATGGTTGGATTTTAAGAAAGAGCCCTCCCCTGTAACACATTAATGTTTCAAGAGAAATGCGCAAAAACAGTAAATCATTTAAGCATGAAAGAAAATTGCCAGTGTTACTAACATGTCAGCTCCATCAAGAGCCAATGCTCGTTTAGCTGCTGCTTCGGTCTGCAGGAACAATGACACAAAATTGTCAGTAAGTTGTGAACATGCTTATTACTACCAAAGTGAAGTATAAACTTAAGAAATAACATAACTAGTAATGGAAGAAGAAATAACTTAAAAAAGAGGTTTCTAGATTCAAGTCGAAATTGAAGAATACAAAAAATAGGTGAAGTGTGAATGGCAGTGTGAAAGTAAAGTTAAGAAAAAGGTAGAATAGTGCATTATTTATCACTCACCTTAAAACTAATAATGGCAATCCCTCTAAACTTGCCACTTTCAGGAAAATACATGCAATCAACTTCAGTTATGGTGCCACAGCTTTCAAAATAACTTCGAATATCATCCTCCGTTGAATAATAAGGAATTCCTCCAACATAAACCTTTGTAGGGACATCACCATGGTCTTGACTGAATACACATCACAGAACACAAACATTAACAAACAAAAATCTCAATCATGTGAAACAGTGTTATTTATAAGGTGATAATTTTATTATAACCTGGTAGTTGTATTGGTCTTGGTTAACTCTGTGGCCTCAGGCATTTCCCCTCCACCATTAGAACCATTTTCCTCCGCGGTTTTGGTTTCTTTCTTCTTGTTCTTCTTCAGCTTCTTCTTCTTCTTTTTCTTCTTACTGTTGTTATGGGGTGTGTTGTCGGGAACTTCATTTGCCACGTCATCGCCCTCTACCTTCCTCTTTCTCTTCTTGTTTTTCTTCTTGGGTGAACCCTCTGTTTCAGTTTCCTTGTTGGTTTCTTTTGGAGGGTGTTCGGAAGATCGAAGCTTTCGGCGTTTGTCTCGCTTGGACAATCTGGGTGTGGGGGTGGCAGCGTCCAAAAGAGATTTGAGAGAGTTCGAAGATGAAGGAACTTCGTTGATATCATTTTGTTGTTGGGACAATTCAGCTCTGAGCTTAAGCTTCAGTTTCTTGTTTGATAGAACCATTTTCCGAGCCCCAGTTATGGCTGCAACTCCACTCTCAAACCCTCGTCACAGAATCACAAACAAAAGGGTTTTGGGGAAGACGCAGCAAACGACGCCGTAAACTCGGAGGGTATATTGAACAAGGTTTTTGTTCTTTTGGGCTTCGGAAAGGCCACGATTTATTTGTCTGGGCCTTTAGCAAAAGCCAATATCTATTCCTTCCTGCACTCCTACAACTACTGATTACACTCCATTCTAACATATTATATGCATTTTGTAAAACTTATTCTAAAATCTTGTTTCGAAATAAATTTCATACATTTTGGAAATCTTATTTTAAAACATTTTTTAGACAAATAGTTTGAAAAGTAAAATGGTTATTTTAAAAATTCCGGAGGTTCATAAAGAAATTGTGAAAGTGTAGAAAAATTGAAACCATTTTGTATTTGGACTACATTGTTAAAAATTCAAGTGTAAATTTCACATTAGTTAGAAATAAGAAAATACAATACTATATAAGAATAAAAACACATAAACTCATTATCTTACGATTTTGGGTTGAAAGTGGTATGAATATCTTGAGCTCAGATCCCATCTGTATTTGTTCTCCTCTCTATACACACATTATTTCTTAAACATCTTTTGAGATATATAAAATGTGAATTGTGCCACATCAATTATAAAGCAAGGAGAATAAAAAAAAAGTTTATTATAGTGAAAAAAAAACAGATATTATAAAACACTTATAAAAATATATTACGAATCATACAACATTGTTATTAAAAAAGTTTATAATACACACACGTGTACATTTTGATAGTAAAATATGAAAAACGAAGATAGATATCCACACAAAAATGCATGATGTTTGTTGAGGTTTTAATCTAATCAGTTTTTAATTATTTTATTCTGAATACTGGAGTCAATTATTTGTTAATTATTACTACAAGATAAGATGACAGTGTTATTACGATAGTCTTAGACAGCAGAAAAGGACAGACACAAAGCAACAAAAAACAAAAGCCTTCATATATATATATATATATATATATATATATATATATATATATATATATATATATATATATATTTATGTTCAACCTCTGAGCCATAAAACCCTCAACACTGACTTTTCTATGATCTTCCTTAAAGTATCACTGCATCAAAATATCAAAGTAAATCCATCTGATGTCTCTATCTTTGGAGGCTCTTCTCTGATTAGTTGAATTAATGTTTTTGCCACTGAAATTTCATCAACTCTATTTGCAAACCCCATAAACTTTATCCCTCTCAGATGCTCCAATTTTGTATATTTACTTGCTTGTGTTAAACTTGATTTGGTCTCTGGAGTCGAATAACTTGTAGAATCATTCTACATTCAAACAGTGACAAAGAAAAAAAAAAGAGTCACAAATTGAAGTTTAGACTATAGCAAAACAAGAGCTTCAATCGATTTCAATACACATCTACCTTCACAAAAAGTTGCTCCAAGGCAGGGCATAATTTCAGAAAGGAGACTAAGATATTGATGCTGTTTTCAGCCTTATGATTGTGAATCCACCATAGCTCTCGTATCTTATAGAATATGAAGTTCCCACTTGGAGAAATCGATGGCCATATCAATGTCTACAAGAAAAAACAAAACTTTTTGCAGTTATAGGTTCTGTATAATAAAGATGTAATAAACTGTTGCATTAATACACTGCTAAACTTCATAATTGCGTTAAACCAGCAATATTTGATGGTAAGTTAAGTAACAGAAAGAACATGTGCATACATACCTCAAAAATCCACCCACACAAAGTGAGAGTTTCACAGTTCTTTATTGTTAGTAGAGTCTGATTGAAATCCTGAGCCTTAGAATCAGAACAACTTGGTCCTTGTCTGAAATCAAGCATGGCATGCCTCAGATTGAAATGAGATTCTGGCCAAATCCTAGGAAGAGGTCCACAGTATCTTAAATTTTTAAGCTTAGAAGTTCTAAGATGGAGAAACTTCAATTGGGGGCACTCTGACACGGTTAACTTCTGAAGCTTTGATTCAGACTCAATGCACAAAGAATCCAACCCACTGCACTCAACAATCACCAACTTCTCAAGCTGCTCCAAACTTGAAACGATGGAGGAAGCCACCGAATTTGTGAAGTGACTCACTGATTTCAAATAGAGTGTTTTGACCAAGAAAGTGGGGTGAAAAGTGTGGTGTGTGATGTGATCCTTGTTGAGCATGAACTGCAGTTCGTACTTTCTCTGAAGGTGTTTGTTCCCAGCAGGGAAATCAAGAAGAAGCTTGTTGTTAGCTGCAATGGATGCAGAGAGTGCAGTGTGTTGTTCAGCAAAGTGAAATTGAAGCTTGCGTGGATGTTTTAGAGGATCATGCTGTTCAAAACGAGCCAGAAATCCAGCAACAGCAGCAGCTACATCTTGTGTGGTTCCATGTCTAACAAGAACTTGGTTCCACAGGTCTCTCCACCTAGTAGATATGAGGCTGGTTTCTAGTGTTGATTCATTTGGCAGAAAAGAAACTATGAGCCTCAGAACTTCATCTGGCAAATTGCTGAACAAATCCTCCATCACTCATGAGTCACTAATTTTTCAACAGATGATGAGAAGAGAAAGTTGAAAGATTAAGAGATTAGAAAACTCAGAATTCATGTGTTCAAACTGATGCAGAGGTCTTGTCGGTGTTTAACGTTATTTGCTATTTCACTATCGTAATTGATGGGACTGAAATGGATTTGAACAAGATAAATAGTGTGGATGTGCTTATTCCACAACCTCATATATCAATCTTATTTTATATTAATTTTCTTTTTTAGTCTTTATAATAAAGATATTATACTCATTTTTCTTTTTCGATAATTTTTAACTGTGTTTTAAGTGCTATAAATAAATTATATAATGGACTAAAAGATACCACTTCAACCCACACGGTTATAAAAAAAAAAAAAGGAAACAATTGTTTGACAAAGTAAATAGTTACAAATTTTTTGAGAAAGTGATGTGACATATATTAAATGAATTTTATGAGTTAAAAAATGGGAAACTGCACATGTGAGAGAGAAATTGAAGAAAAGGGGTTTTCTTAAAAAAATGGAGTTCTCTTTCACTTGCTTCTTTATCACTTCCTCTAAAGCTTTTCTTCCTCATGGTGAGAGAGAACCATTCCTCAAATTTCCGTTGATTAAAATTTTCGCTGCATTTACTCAAATCCCATTATTGTTGCACATCCAATCCCACCCACACGAAAGCAATTCTCGACGGTGGTAGACGAAATCACAGTGGAACGTTCGTTGACGGAAAGCATTGAAGTTGCAGGTTAGGTTTTTCGATAGTAAATTAATTTGGGATTTAGGGTTTTGATTGGAAACCATAGCTTCTTGGAGTCGAATGCATTTTTGGGGTTTAGGATTTTCATCGGAAACTGACGTGTTCCTTGTGATATGTGTCACAGCGTCGTGCCATTGCCGGAGTTGAGACCGAGCCTTGGGCCGACCACAGTGTCGTCCCACATAAAGTTCCAAAATAATTTGGTTTCATAAATGATGCAGGTTTAAATGGCAATCCAAAACTACTTAAATGGCAAACGATATAATATGTTTTTCACAACAGGTTTTCACGGACAGGTGACAACTTCATTTGCATTTTCTTTTCACCCATCTTTATTATTAAAAAATCAGTACAACTAATTTTGTGGAAGCAAAATATGGGAAGCACATAAAGTTCAAAAATAATTTGGTTTGACTAGGGCTGCAACTTTAAATGGCAATCACTAAGTACCTATATGGCAAACACTGTAAAGCTTTTTGCACAACAAGTTTTCACGGACAGTTGGCAACTTCATTTGCATTTTCTTTTCACTAAACTTTTTTATTAAAAAAGGAGTACAACTTTTCGGGTGTCACCAATATATGGCAAGCGCATAAAGTTCCAAAATAATTTGGTTTCAATAAGGCTGCAACTTTAAATGGCAATCAGGAACTACTTGAATGGCAAACGCTGTACAATGTTTTGCACAACAACTTTTCACGGACAGGTGGGAACTTTATTTGCATTTTCTATTCACCAATCTTTATTATTAAAAAATCAGTACAACTAATTTTGTGGAAGCAAAATATGGGAAGCACATAAAGTTCAAAAATAATTTGGTTTGACTAAGGCTGCAGCTTTAAATGGCAATCACTAAGTACGTAAATAGCAAATTCAGTTAAGGCTTTTGCACAACAACTTTTCCCGCATAGTTGGCAACTTCATTTGCATTTTCTTTTCACTAAACTTTTTTATTAAAAAAGGAGTACAACTTTTTTTGTGTAACCAAGATATGGGAAGCCCATAAAGTTCAAAAATAATTTGCGAAGACTAAGGCTACAACTTTAAATGGCAATCACAAAGTACTTAATTGGCCAACGATGTAAAGGTTTTTGCACAAAATGTCCTCACAGACAGGTGCCCATTTGAATTGGAACAAAATTTAACCAGGGATACATGCCTAAGTTTCTTATCCAAATATTAGTGCATAATTTATGTCCCTGGGTATGACCTTCACACATTTTGGAAAAATAATTTGAAATTTTAGTTGGAGATTACAGTGGTAGACATTGACAACTTAAATGGCAAATGCAGTTATTGTTTTTGGACCAATACAGATGTACATATTTTGTGACACATCAAACCTGATAAATGACACTAATTTGGTCAACACAAAGTATCTGTCTTATACATAGTAAGTACTTCAACATAATATTGTACCAAAAGCTCTAACTGATGTCTCATAACAAGGTCTTGCAATGTCATAATAACATAAATACATCAACTATTTTCTCCACAAATTTCAAAAAAACAAGTACACACATCTATTTACGAAACTTTCGTCTCTGATATGTGGCAAATGGAGTTCGAATTCTTGCACTCTTCAAACGTAATCGTGGTTGATGCTTCATTTGATCATACATATTGCTTTCTTCACATTCATTTGTGTCTTCATTATCAAACTCTGTTGCTTTTTCAACTTCCTCATCATGGTCCATATCTTTACCAAAAACGGAATAACTGTGCTGACCACTGCAACAACCATTGACATCTGCAACACCATCGCCAATTATGTCATCAAAATACTCACGACTTTCATGCGAACGCCCTCCAGATCCCTCATTAAATTCATCTGTCCTATCAACAATATGCCTTTTCAATTCCTTCAATTGAGCTTCTAGTTCAACAATGAGTTGTTCTTGTTGATCTACCGCAAGTTCTAACCCATCGTTGTTTGTCACCTCTGCCTTCTCAGCAAAACCCTAAAACCTAAAAATGACCACACAAAAAACCAATCATAAAAACCAAAAAAGCACATCACCAAAACGGATAAAACACATAACACCACATGATCAAATAAAGTAATCAAACTAATAAAACAAGGAACAAAGTATTAAACAACAAACTGTAATTGTTTATGTGGCAAACACAGTGCAACTTTTAAAATTCAAATAAAATAAAAAATAAGAAAAATTTTAACCAAATTATTAGCACAATAGAATGTGCTTGAAAATAGAGTTCCAATCTAAATTCTTAAATGGTGTTAACTAGGTTCATGTTATTCACCATTGACACTAGTAGCGAAGTGATACAAAATGTGGAAGGGGAGTTTTCAAAAGTTCCAATATTCTTATAGAATCATAACTACAAAATTTAATCTCATTTTTTGTCATAAAACATATGTAGCATATATGATTCGGGTAAAACTTTGATTCATAGGTTCATTCAACAAAATAATATGAAATCAATTACTAACATACAAATTAACATGAGTTGAGAATAAAAAGAAACAACGTGACAATGTAAAGATATAATAAGAAATGTAACCAAATGAAAATGAAAAGATGAAGAATATGACAAATAGAGAATACATCACTTAAACATGGACCAAAGTATTAAACACCAAACTATAATTGTTTATGTGGCAAATGCATTGCAACTTTTAGTATGCAAATAATATAAAGCTTCCAACTAATAGAATTCATTCAACGAGTGTGTAAGACTAAGCCATCCAATCATACTTTCATCAAACACCACAACACAACAAACAATTTCAAAACAAATAGGGGATTCACAAATTAAATCGTAAAGAACAAAACTCGGCTAGTTTTAAATGACACTCACAAAAACAAAATTGAAATAACCTGCAAATGAATGAGCTCCGTAAACACCACACTTCCTTTTTCGACCTAGCTCCGGCAATGGCACGACGTTGTGACACATATCACAAGGAACACGCCAGTTTCTGATGAAAACCCTAAACCCCAAAAATGCATTCGACTCCAAGAAGCTATGGTTTTCAATCAAAACCCTAAGTCCCAAATTAATTTACAATCGAAAAACCTAACCTGCAACTTCAATGCTTTCCGTCAACGAACATTCCACTGTGATTTCGTCTACCACCATCGGGAACTGCTTTCGTGTGGGTGGGATTGGATGTGCAACGATAATGGGGTTTGGGTAAATGCAGCGAAAATTTTAGTCAACGAAAATTTGAAGAGTAGTTCTCTCTCACCGTGAGGAAGAAAAACTTTAGAGAAAGTGATAAAGAAGCAAGTGAAAGAGAACTCCATTTTTTGAAGGAAAACCCTTTTCTTCAATTTCTCTCTCACACATGCAGTTTCCCATTTTTTAACTCACAAAATTCATTTAATATATGCCACATCAATTTGTTAAAAAGTTTCTAACATTTACTTTATCAAACAATCGTTTTCCCAAAAAAAAACATATATTATTTTTGTTATAAAATCATTCATCGTAGATTTGGTATTCAACTTCCAACTGTATGCAGTGCATTGATGGTTTTTATGCTCTTTTTGGATACTGTGTTCTTTGGATTTGCTAAATTCAGGTTCAAGAATTTAAGGTCATCATGTCACATGGCATGATGCCCGCAGTCGAACCATGGTCACATGGCAAGAGACATGCAACGTGAATCATATTATTTATTTTTGTTAATTGATTATTGTGTTGGAATTTATTTAATCATTAAACATATATAAACTTCAATTGAAATAGCTTAAGTGTTACAAGACGTGTGTAAGAAGTAACTACCAAAATTAATGGAAGTATTTATTTTCCATCTTTTTCAATTTGGTTTAAATTTCATAAAGAAACTAAGTGGGCCTTTCTCAGTGGAATGTCCTTTTCATCCACATAAGAATTTTGAGTATATAACTACGACATTGAATTTGAGCCTTATATTTTTTTTTTCAACAAACATTCTGAGAACTCTTCAGAATAATTTTGAAAAAATATAATTCTTTAAATAGAAGTTAAAAAAAAAATATATAGAAATCATTACTTGTTTGTCGTTCATGACCATCTCATAGAGAATGGCAGCAGCAGGTGAACTAAGGGCCAAACCAATAGACCCAGTGATGGGTCCATGGCCCAAATCATACATCTGGGTTCATTGATGCTCCATCAAAAGGCCCACCAACCAAGATGCTGGCACCCACAACAAGCGCAATTGTCAATGGGACAATAACACCCGCGTTCCTGATCCTTAACTAAAATGCTAACAAAGGTTAAGTTTATAATTAGATGTGTCAATGAATTATAATCTTAATAATTATTAATATAATTTTATTTTATTTAAAGTGTCCATAAATGTTATAAAATTATAATTGATAATTGATTTGATTCAAAATAAAAATAATAAGATTAATGTAGTACAGTATAATGTTAAATAAAATTATATTAAAAAAATGAATATTATAACATTGATTTGGTTTAAATAAATATAATATAATAATATTTAAATTAAATTTATAACTACATAATGAAAATCACTAATGTAGAAAGTTAAACTTAGGAAATTAAATTTTATTATTTAATTATTATAATGGAACAACTATGTTAAAATTATTTTATTATTTAACTTTTTTATTTTTTTAAATTATAATAACAATAGTTATGTAACACTTATAGATAATTTTATTTTTTTTAATAAAGTAAAACAACATTAATAATAATTTTAAAATTCATTTAATAAGGGTTAGCAGACCCATTGATTAATTAGTACAACTTGTCTTCATCAAAATAGATCTGTGTGCATAGATAACCTACCCCTTCAATTACTGAGGTTCTGATTGACCATAAAATTTAATATGTCGAAAATTATGATGTACAGGTTTGGAATACGTAACCGTATATTACATGCATTTGTGTATGTATTTATATATAATATTTTATCAATATTTATTAATAAAATAATTGATTTCTAATAATATTTTTGTGTTTATAATAATTTATAATTTTTTACATTAATAATATTTAATACATAATTTTATTTTGAATTTATATATTATTAATTATATATTTATTATGTTTTTAAGAAATATTATATATTTTTTAACAGGCATACATTTTATTATATTTAAAATAAATTATTAACGTATTGTGTTTTATTCGACATGGTATATGTGTCTCGGAAATCTCACCTTAACTATTTTCAGATTAAATTATACATGTGACGAAATCTTAATTTATCAAGAGTTAAATAGAAGTTTTATTACTCTTTTATTACTGAAATTAAAATCATAAAAAACTATTCTAATTGAAATATAAGTCTACCCACCTGTTACTCTACCTCCTGTGACACCTATCAGCTAATAGATTTAAGTAAGAAATTGTTCTAGTATTTTTTTTTTATGACAAACAACACTTATTAATAGAGCTTAATATTATTATACAAGATCACAATAGCCATTAACGTAATTTCAAAATTAATTATGGTACAATGACACAACATAATTTTCTTTGTTAAATATATTTCTATCTTTTAACTTTCAGTGTAAAAATTGAAATTAGTTATTATTCAAAAGTTTGACCTAATTTAATCTTTTAACTTTAGAACTGCATGAATTTAATTATTTCCAATAAAATTTGTTAAAATTATTTCACATTTCAAACGCATTTCAGTATAATATTTAAGTTATTTACATAATATGAGACATCTTTGCTTAAACGTTAACTTATCATGAAATATGTTTTAAACGTCAAATAAACTTAACAAAATTTTATTAAACTGATTAAATTCACACAATTTTAACGTTTGATAACTAAATTAAGTCAAAGTTTCAAAAATAGACTAATTTTATTTTTCAATGTAAAACATAATTTAGTTTTTTTTTTTTTAGACAAAATAAGTTATGCGCTCTGTTGTAAAATAGTTTTATATCATTGTCCAATTATAGATTATGATAAATTGTTTGAATTAATATTGTTAATGTCTATTCAAATTAATAGGTTGAACTTTCTTCTTTGTTTGCATATTATTACGGTCATTCTCAATTATCACACCCTAAAGATATCATATCTAAAATAAAGGGCCAACTTGCGTAAAATGTTTCAATTCACATTAAATCACAATTTCTTATCATTATAATTATTCATGGGAAACTTCTAATCTGATAGGGAATTTTGAAAATATAATTAAACAAAAAATATTAAATAATGGAACTATTGATAAAAATGGTGAATATATATATATATATATATATATATATATATATATATATATATATATATATAATTGTTCTTCTTCATATTCTCTTTCTATTATTTTTCTTTTATATAAATATTGTCAGGGCTTGCAAAAGAAAAACAAAATACAAAAGGTGAGGTGCAAATAGTAGTAGCCACAAATTTTTAAAAGTACCCTGTTCTTGATCATGAGCATTTCTGGGTCAGCCCACCCTACCTTAAGTAACTCTAAATAAACAATTGTGTCTCAAGGCTATTTGTTGCATCTCATAATTGCTAATGGCAATTTTATAATAACAGAGTCAAATATTTTTCGTCATTGTACACTACTTTTTTTAAAAATTATATTATAAGTTTCATTCCTTTTATTTTCATCATTTATTTTTTAATATAATTTAGTGTGAACTATTAATTAATATATTATTGTCTTTTTTTTTGAAAAAATTAATGATCTAAGATATGAATAAAAAGTTGAGAGTTACTGTATAACTTTTCTTTTTTTTATTACAGAGGAAGATGGAGAGAAAGAAAATGTCCTCGAGAAAGAAGAAGAGAGAAAAAAATGTGGAAAGAAATTTTCGGAAAACTATGTGGGAGTGTTCTAGAAAACTTGTTTCAAAAGATATTATATGTGATTTGGAAAGTTTATTCTGAAATTCCTATTCCAAAAAGCTTGTTTTGGATGCATTTCATACGTTTCGGAAATTTTGTTTCAAGAATTGTTTCAGATAATCTTGTTTCGAAAATCTCATTCCAAAAAACTTGTTTCGGAACATTTCCAAAACATATAATCCAGAAATAAAATAAAATGGTCATTTTGAAAATTTTGAGTGGAAAAATTGTGGAGGTGCAAGAAGTAAAAGGCATTGTCCCATTGTGGCATAACCGGCATTATCCATTGAGAGAGAAAAAAATGTTCGGTTGTCATATACGGTCATAAGTTCCTAGCCACATCAAAAGGCTTAAATTCTATGATACACAGCACACACTATCTCAGAAGTGAAGCTCTGAAGAACTGTGAAGTATGGTACTTTCTTCATGCTCTTTGACTTGGATTTCACCCTCCTTCTCCCCTAAGGTCTGTCACACAAATTCTTTCTATTTCATTCACACAATGTTCTCTCTATACACAACTCATGTTCATGCACTCTACTTTCACTCTTTCAGCTAAACTTGCCACATTCAAACCATTTACCTCGCAATACTGCAACTTCATCTTCCAACAACACTGCGTTTTGTTCATTGGAGACGATCTCCACCGGAGAAAGTAACAACCTAAACTGAACTATTTCCTAGTTTTTTTTTTTTGGTGAAAAATCAGGATTGGATGATGAACATTTGATGAAAATAAAAAACTCATCGAATGTGTTCTATGATTTTCAGGCCACTGCCAGAGAAGACCGCTATTGCTGGGAGTTGGAGCTTTAACTGCAAATTTACAACTGACAGATTTGGTATTTGCTCAAGGTATTCACGCATGCTGATGTGATCGTATTTTGTGTTATTGAGTTTCGTTTCACTAAAAGGATCTTTGTTCGTGTGTTAAACCGAGAGATTTGTCATATCATAACATGATCTTCTGAAATTTTGTGAATTTCATTACTGTTCTTTGTCCTGTAGAAAAACCAGACAGATACCAAGCTTTTGTGGACTATGAAGATGGGTATTCTTACGTATATCCGAGAGAGTGGAAGGTAAGAAATAAGAGCCATGTTAATCTTATCAGAAACTATAGTCACAATCATACACTTTCCTGCAAGTTTGAATGTATATGTATCTCCTCTCATTAGGAATTTGACTTTTTGGCTCATGATTCTGCCTTCAAAGACAAAGTCCTACAGTTACAGAATGTAAGGGTGAGATTTATACCGACAGAGAAAAAAGACATCCGAGATTTGGGTCCTTTGGAAGAGGTGATGCTGCAAAACTGTGTTCTGATGTTTTTTTTTTCTGAATCTGTAGTCTACTTTGTACTAAACCAGTTTGTATCTTAATCAGGTAGTATACTATTTGGTGAAGCATAGATATGCTGCACCAAACCAAAGACCAACAATAAATGCCATGGAGGAGGTTTCTTCTTTCTTTATTTCTTCACAATGTGTGTTTAAATATGTGTCTAAGATTTTGATAGTAACAACTATTGTTGACTTGTGAATGCAGCGAACAATAGATGGAAAACATTACTATACCTTTGAATACATACTTACATCACCAAACTACGCTAGTGGCTCCTTTGCAACAATTGCTATAGGAAATGGTAAGTAACCTGCCATGGCAGCTATCTGAATTTGTGACCTTTTCATAGGATTATATACCTAACAATAAAGGTACTCTTTTTGCAGGACGGTACTACACGTTAATTGTGGGAGCCAATGAAAGGCGATGGAAAAGAGTACGAGATGAGCTTAAAGTGGTAGCAGAATCTTTTAGGCTTCTTGACATATAAAATGTCACGGGCCAATGCAAGAGGAGCTTAAATTTGCCTACAGATGAAGTTTGTTTTTAAATATTTGTTTGTATATCAGTAAATATAGTTTTTTACGGGTGAATGAGGTCTTCTACCACAGCAATATTAATTGTATTCTTTATAGCATTAATTAATACCAATGACACGATAACGGAGCGTAGGACACGTGTTACGTGGTGGTGCAAATAAACCTAATTTGTTCCTCCTCTCTCTTTTATAATTAGGATTTAGGAAGAAAAAATATATTGTTATCGAATAGGGTTTTTTAAGATAAAAACTACATTATCGTAATCCCTGCATTTTAGGAATTGGATTTGACTGGTTCAAATATTTCTCTTAAGGTTAATAGCCTTTCCAACGGTGTACACATTCCGCATACAACAACATGAAGAAAAAACTTCGTCTTCCTCCTAAAAATTCTGCTACTCGAATATAAATATGGCGAAACATTCATGTTCAATAGTTTAAGGATCTTTCCCTATATCAGATTAAGCCACCGGATTGGCTGCCGGAAGAACATATCATAATTTATGGACAAAAGGTGCGCTTCAATCCAGGATTTTTCTGAACCTTTCTTCCAAATATATTCTTCATCTTTTATGCATATTTGATAACCTTTCTTCTAATATATTCTTCATCTTTTATGCTTATTTGATGGTCATAATTATGCATTGTTCGTAAAAAAAAATTCTTTAAAGAATTCTTTTTCTTTTTCTTCTGTACCAATTATGTGAAACATTTTTGTATTCTCTTTTCTGGATAGCTTTGTATTCTTTTATCTAGCATCGGAAGAATGACTTGTTTCTTGATTCCCGGTGATCTCTTCGGGGACTGTTCCAGCCGGATCTCTTGGAATTCTTTCCCTGAGGGACGGGATGAAAAATCTCTCGAAGTAGATTTGTGGTGACAAATAATAACGATAGAAAAATTGTCAGGAAAACAATTAGACCAATTACATAGTATAATTATTAGAAGAAATAAACCCATATCTAACAAATAAAACCATATCTAACAAATTATGGACATCTCGTTGCTGGGAGAAAAGAACCTTAAATACACTCACAAAGAATCATGTGTTCTCACGAAATGTAGAACCGAAGATTGGATGTGAAGCAGTTCCTTCAAAGCTATGCAAACCTCACATTTCCAGATGGAATAATGTAGTGTCATTCTCCACACTCAATTGTCTGTTCATAAGCTTATTAGTTCAAAACAAAAATAGCAAATTAATTAAGATAAACAACTATAAAAATGTATCAAACTAGTTGGCAAAAATACACGTGGAAATTGGCATCTATTATCTAAGGACAAAAAAAAAAAACTCGAGAACTCGTGTAATTCAAGCACTAAAAGAAACTGCTTCTAAACTATGGCTATGTATATACAGAGGTTTTACAACAACACTTGAGACTGTATATTCTACAATTTTCACAAAAAGTAGAAAAAGTACAGGAGTGAACAAGTTGAGAGACTGGAAGAGTGAAAAGGAGGTCGAATAGAATAGAAGAGTAACTCGGCGAATTAGTGTTGATGCCGCCGCCTTCCTATCGTTGTAAAACAAAATGAATATGCCGTGGAGACAACACCTTGGGTCAGCCTAAACTTCTTGCCTCCAAAAGAATACGGATACACAGCTTCAATACTCAAACCAACCGAATTCCAGCTTCCTGTATTCAAATCCTACACTATCCCTGCCACAGCACCCTCTTCCTACGCCCATCAATGCCTGAGTGCTGATCCAATACTCCCATTCTTGCTACATGCAAGCCTCCACCTGACATTGGAAGATTCCATCAGGTGCTGCAATCACCACTCATTCTAGTCAAGTAGTTTATGAAACAATTCTCATGAACCAATATTAGCTGCAACTACTCACACTGCATACTCCCATTCTAAACAAGCCGATGCTGACGCAAAGCCTTACCAAAATGAGGTTGCATCAATCGTATATACAGACCATTTTTTGCCACCAATGAATCATGGGTCCCCTCCTCCACTATCCTTCCTCCATTAAGAACTACTATGTTGTCCACGTGCCTCATCATTGCAGCTCTGTGTGCTATTAAAATAGTGGTTTTGTTTCCCATTACTAGGGTGTCTAGAGCCTCTTGCACCACTCGGCTTGACTCAGATTCAATTGATGAACTAGCTTCATCCAGCAACAAAATAGGAGCATTTTTAAGAATTACCCTTGCAATTGCAATTCTCTGTTTTTGTCCAGGGGTTAAGTCAACACCTCTCATCCCAACATGAGTGTCATAACCATGAGGCAAGCTACTGATGAAGTGATGAGCATTTGCTATTCTTGCAGCCTCCTTTATTTCAGCTTCACTGGCATTATGCCTGGCATATATGATGTTTTCCCTTATGGTTGTTGAGAAAATAATCGGTTCCTGCTGAACCAGACCAAGGTGGCTCCGCAACCATCTCAAATTATATTGCTTTAAATCCCTCCCATCTAGCAAAACTTGGCCAGAAACTGGATCGTAGAATCTCTCGATCAAAGATATTATTGTGCTCTTCCCTGACCCCGAAACTCCCACTACAGCAATTGTTTGCCCTCCATTGACTTTGAGGCTAAAATTGCTTAATACCAACACTTCCGGTCGGGAAGGATAACAAAAATCAACATTTTTCAACTCAATGCTCCCATATACATTGGGTGGCTTCATTGCTTTGCTATCATCAGGATCAATCTTAGGCACACGATCTATAATTTCAAACACTGATATGAGAGATTTACGACGCTTAAGTATGTAAGGAGCCAACCCAAAAGGCTCCACAAGGGCAAATGTAGCAAATGAGAAAACCATGTACTCCTTGAGAGCTGTAGGTGTATCCACATAACTCTTATTTATACATATTGCAGTGTACCAAAGTAGAAGGGCATTACATGCAAAGAGCAGAAACTGTGAAAAGCCAAATGCAAAACCAATGGCCACTCCATGCAGAAAACTTTGCTTAAATATTTTATTTAACTGTAATTGGTAGAGTTCCATCACCTTGTTACCAGCACAAAATGCAACAACAGTGTAAATATTCCTAACTGCGTCTTCAAGAACCAAAGATGCCTTTCTGTGCATTTCTTGTATGCCCTTTGAAAATCCAGCAAGCCATAATTTCTGCAACATTAAGGAGACTGCTTAACACATGCATCATGCTAACCACAACCAAATTAATACAAACATCATTATGCGTAGCCAGTAGTATTATCATTGGTCATTCACAAAGACAGCAAAAGCAGGTCTGTTAGCTATAGTAATTAAAATTAAACATAAATTGACATAAATAAGAATTTCCATAAATGAAAATGAAACCCCCATAAAGAGGTCTTCAATAATGGTACTACTCTTGATCCTGCAAAGACACTGCTGCCAAATTACACTAATTACAGACCATTGATTACTTAAGCACAAATAGATACATCATAAATTATAATTGAAATTATCACAATAGCACAGATAATTTCTATATAAAATTTGTTAAAGCAATCACAATTAAATGTGCTTTAGTTTTCAGTATTTGACGAGATGCATGAAACATTGTTTTTAATTTCAGTGAAATATACGCAAATGAATAATACAAAAGAGGAGATATAAACTGATACACAAAGAGAAACAGTGTCATTTTTCCTTTTCAACATTAGCAAGTCTTGCACATACACAGACCCCAAGACATTTCATAGTTTTTGGATTTGTTTTGGTATTCTCACGACATTCATGAGGCAAAGGAGAGATTACATTAATTGGTCATAATGACTACCAATTATTCAACTAACTTCCCTAATAATCATCACAGTAAATGGGAAAGAAGACAACAGATCAATCCACCTTGTGCGAAAACGCATGGCTGTTGTTGATATGAAAAGATGTGGAAAATATGAATTTCAAAATAAATAAATTTTGTAAGAGGCATAAATTTTTACAGACTGTATCGACATGAAAAAGAAATACAACCTCAGTCCAACAACCTGACAAAATTACAGGCAAAAACAGAAAAGCAGTTGCAAACCTGGGCAACAGCCGAAACACAAAGAACTGGAAGTGTTGCTAAAGCCACAAGTGCCAATCGCCAGTGCAGCAAAACACCAATGAGAAATGCAACAATAACTGCAGCACTGTCCTGTATAAATATGGAAAGACGGTTACTGAAAGCTGCTCGCACAAATGTAGCATCATTGGCCAAGCGCATCGATAGATTGTCAGCGCTATTTTCCTCTTCATCAAACCATCCCGTTTCATTGCGTAGCATGGCTGCAATGTTGTTAAAACAGGTTAAGTATAGGGCAGAAGTCCAATATGTTTTTCTTCTAAATAATAACACTTCAAATTTACGCACCTGAGAACATCATTCTCCTAACTCTTTCTGTCATTTTCTCCCCCATAATACCAAAGTAGAAATGCTGTAAAAAGTTGGCAACAACTGTCACAATACCCATGCAGGCAATGATCAAGCACCATTTATCTATCTCTCTTTGGAAGTGATGTGCCTCATCAATTTTATAGTAATCTGTCACCACCAGACCAATAACATAGGCAAGAAGGGGATTGAACGAACCAAAGATAGCAGCGCCTGTGCTTCCTAACACAGCATAAAGCCACTCTGCAAAACTAAGTTCTGCTAGCCTCCAAATTGAGGGTTGTTTTCGATGCCTCGCGTCTGTTGTTTCAGTCATTTTCACAGAAAGATCACCAGAATGACTATCAGGCCTGCTAAAAGTCTGTGAATGGGAGCGTTCATTTTTAGGATCAGATGTTAAAAGCGGTGAAACAGGGGATTCTGGGTCAGAACCATTTGACTTTTGTCTATGCACACACTGAACATCAATCTTGGGTAACTCCGGTAGTCTCATTTCAAAACTATCCTGCCTTTTAATTGATGGCTCCTTATCTGCTGAATCTAAAGACTGTCCATTTTCCATCATCTTCTCCGATGGTGGGCTCCGAACTTTTGGTGATTCTTGTGAATTAAAAAAGCCATCCGAAGGCCGGAAAATGGCAGAAACTCTTTGAAGAGAGGGCGACTTTATCATTTTAGGAGATGAAGGTTCTTTGAAGCTGTGACTTTCTGAAGAATCCTTCTCAATTTGGAAAGTTGCAGTCTCCTTGTAGTTTCGAACAGGCATCCTGGATCACAAAAGAAAAAGTGATTTTTCATCAAGCAAATGATGAAATCTTGCAAATTATAAAAAAACAGCAACCATTGTGTAACAATTATTAGTTTATTATTATAGTAAAACATTAACAGACTACAGTCACCTTAACAGACATAATATCTGTATTTTAAAGTCATGTTATATTCTTCACAAACATAAATTTGTGCATGGCAAAAGTTGAAGCGTGATTTGAGGCAGTAACAAACCTCTTGGGAAGTTTTGTGGCTTCTTCACATCGAAGAAGCTCTGCATATAAGCCATCCAGGGTCAGTAACTCATCATGTGTACCCATTTCAACAAGTTGACCATCCTCCATGACAGCTATATAATCAGCATTCTTTATAAGACTAAGCCTTCGAGCAATTATTATCGTTGAGCGTCCCAACATTAGCAGATCCAGAGCTTCCTGAACAGACCTCTCAGCCTCAAAATCAAGTCCACCAGTAACCTCATCAAGAAGAAGAATGGATGGATTTAAAAGCACAGCTCTTGCAATAGAAAGCTTTATTTTCTGCTCTTCAGTTAATGCTAGACCAGCCCTGCCAACCTGAAAAGACAGAACCCTAGTTTAGGAGGTGAAAAGAGATTCCCACCAAAAAGGACATCATAATTGAAATACATAGGTTTCATCCAAAACAACATAGGTTTCATACGATCATTTGAATCAAGTTTCACCTGTGTGTCATAACCTTTATCTAATGAACTGATAAAGGTATGTGCATGAGCTATTTTAGCAGCCTCTTCAATTTGATCCATGGTGGTATCTCTGCCATAAGCAATGTTGTCTCTTATACTCAAACTGAGCAAAGCAGGTTCTTGGGTGACCAGTCCTATCTGACTCCTTAACCATTCCAGTTTCATATTCTTTATATTTTCACCATCTAAAAGAACTTCCCCTGAACCACAGATAGGTAAATTTATTTAAATATGAATTGACCTATAAAGTGTTTTAGATGTGATATAGAATAAATTTGCACCAACAAGAGAAAAAAAGTACCTAAAGTTGGATCATAGAATCGCTCCATAAGGGGAATAATACTACTTTTACCAGAGCCATTTCTTCCAACAAGTGCCACAGTCTTTTTAGCAGGAACAGTGAGATAAAACCCACTCAAGATAGGGATTTCAGGGCGAGAAAGATAACTGAAGTATACATTCCGGAACTCTATATTTCCTTGCACAGAAGCTGGAGCACTGCCATCATGATTAAAAGATGAGGATGATCGACTAATCATCTCAAATAGTCTATAGGCAGCTATGCGCCCTTGATCAAATGAGTAGAAATTTGTGGCTGCTTGATTCAAACCCCTAAACCAAATTAACAAAAACTGTAAGAAAAATGTAAAACAGATAAAGAAAAAAAAAAAAAAAGAGTTGGGAATGATGCTCACAAGCCACTTAGAATCACAGCAAACAGAGCTGTTATAATTTCACCACCATGAGCTTTTCCATTTATAACCAGGAGCCTTCCAACCCAGAGTTGTAATGCACAAGAACATATTGCCAGTCCATAAGTAAAACCAAGGCCAAGCCCTTGAACAAGACTTATTAATATACCATATCTAAGAGTAGCTTGAAGTGATGTTGCATATGAATATTTAGACAACGTTTCATTTGTAAATGCATATAAGGTCCTTATGTAGGAAACTGCCTGCATCACAAGAAAATATACATATTCAGATCTGATCGTGCTAAAACAATTCATCCAATAATGAGAACTTTAACTTTCTTCCCACTTCACCAAATTCAAACCTTTAAAGCAAAAATACATATAAATGAACTGATTCTCCGAACTTAAAGATAAATAAAGAAAACAAGGCAATGGTATTCATTGACTTCCAACCATAAAGTAAACCTCAAAAAAATTTCCATTTATGGTGAACTAAATGGAACTCATGTATAATAGGGTCCAATTTTCCATTTATAATGAATTAAAAACTATTTGAGATCACACATCAACTAGAGATATGGTCAATCTTCACCTTACAAATCAGTTTTGTGAGGTTGATTTAGGTCTAAACCTACTAATCCACAATTACAAACAATAAATTACTAGCAAAAATCAAGAAGCATTTTACTTTAAGGATACCATTTCACAAATTTAGGACTTAGTTTTCATTTCCTAATTGACGGGATAAAGGATAGGATGATCTATGCTCAACATGAGATAGTCAGAAAAACAGAGCATTCAGCATTGCAATTTGCAATATATGGTTGCAGAAGAATGCTGGCATATTTTGGTGTTTGTGTGGCTTTAAATGTGTTAAAGTATGTTCCTGACTTCTCTTTGGCATTATGCTCATGTCTGCTTGAAGGAAGTTGCTAATATGCCAAAAGATAGGGTGATCTTACTGCAATAGAGTTTCCTTTTTAGAAGAATATCTTATCAACTCCCCTAGTTGTATTTTTTTCTGTATTCTTTCTGACAAGTTCTATTTCAATCAAAACATGGATACCATATGACCAACAACAATCTCAAGCAAGTCTCATTTCCATAACATTGTAAGGAAAGACATATAAAATTTGAGTACATCAAAGACCTCTTCACAGCCCAAATTGAAATACATATACAGGATGGAATTACAGTAAAAGGAAAGATACAGAATCACATACTTGATACGAGAAACTTTCAAACGTTAAATTCTTTCTTTTCTTTTGGTGGTTAGTAAAATATTAAAATTAAAATCAATTGAAATCGACACCTGAAATGAATATGTTTGTGTGTATGCATATACATGTATGTAAGCATGTGTATTTCTGTATGCATAACAATTAATGGTTCAATGCAAGAATGAATTGAAGTTTAACTATAAATAACCTGTTCAGCAATGCTGGCTGCTTCAGCATATGCATCTTGAATATTCTCGGCAAGTCTGTGGAGGAATATATTTGATATTCCTCCTGCAGCAACAATAAATGGACCTGTAGCTAATGTTATCAATGCAATCTGCCAACAATTGATAAAAGCAATAACAAGACCACTGAAGAATGTTGCCATATTATGAATATAATTCCCAACCTGTATCATCAAAAGTATACACACGGTATAAAATATGTGTTGAGATTTTTCTGGAAAGAGTAGCAAATTTACAAAGGAGTGAATACTGAATATACACACAAGAGCACCACGAACCTTTTCACTAAGAGCAGACTGAATGAGCAGCACATCACTTAATACTTGACTCACAATGTCTCCATTATTTCCATAAGTATCAAAAAAACTCATATCTTGGTTAAGTAATACTTGGACATATTTTGATCTGATCACAGCAGTCTGCCGTTCTCCAGTAAGAATCCAACACGAAACCTCTATTAATCAAGAAAGATTAGTATTGAATAAAACTTAAATGTAACATCTAATAAGAAATATCCTTGTAATTAACTTACCAATCCAACCAGCAGCAAAAACTCCCCCAGCAATATACACAATGGTTAAAGCAAGCTGCAGAAAAAAAAAGGTAAATAAGCATACAAGTCCATTTTTCAAATCTTGTTTACAAACTATGTGCCTCGAAAAATAATTAAATTCCTAGTTATGAAGTCATACGGTTCAACTACTAAATTAACCAGTTCAAAATTGGACAGACATACTCTTCAGATCCTTGGTTGAAACTGATTTAAAACAAAAAACCTACTGTTCATTCATGTGGGTTAACCATGCCAAATGATGTAAGTTCTTCTGCATAGTTATTGCCTGTGCAACTTCTCACAGAAGTAATTTATTAGTAAAATGTTGAGTTCTAGTGTGATGCAATGCAAGATGCTCTAGAATCAAGAAAGCCTATGTTCAAAGTTCAGGTTGCCTCAATTTATATTATTTACTTACATTGCAACAATAATTGTAATATTCTAAATTGGCAATAATAATTGTTAAATTTTGAAATTCTCTATGGAAGGTCAACTTTGCAAATTTTCTTAGGTTCAATTCAAGCTTAGCTTGATTTTTAAAAATTCCTTATAGAAGGAGGATAAGTCATATCCATCCTATTTAAAAAGGTTTAACGTTTTTCCACTTAATAGAACTACTGTATTTATAGCACCTGAAAAGAGAAATGACTGATCAGATTTATGAATAAAAAGAAGAAATTGTTCCCTTCTAAGTTGTGTGCCTTTGTATTGTTATGCAACCAAACCCTAGGTGAAATGCCTGTTATATTGCCTTTTGCTTATTACCTATTGTTCAACTTACTCAAGTTTTGCATTTCATCCAAGACTTAATTTCCTTGGCAAATAGAAACAAAAATTCATCCCATCAATACCCTGAGTTATCCTTGTTCGATCCCCAAGCCCTTGATACCATGTACAAAAGTTACTGTTCAAAGCTAAAACATCCAGAGAACTGCCCCTTAAATCCCTTCGTATCCATCCCCTAACCCCAGGGACTCCTACAACAATTTAGGTAAACTTGAGATGAGAGGGGAGAGATTTTTTAAATAGTAGCTCTAGGTCTTAAGTCCAACCAGTAAGTGGTATACTCCTGGAGAATCTTATCAGTCATCAGGTGGACAAACCAGGCTCTATTTCGCCACCCAAATCAATCTCTTTATATTCCCGTTGTCTTCATTTTCTTAACACCTTTTCTCATGCTACACAAGTAAACTTCTACCATCACTCTTTAAATGTTCAAGTAATGAAATCGTTGCTACCTAACCCCGCAAACAATGTAAATTTATAACCACAGAAAGATAGGCTAAAATATATTTGAAACATAGCGTTAATTCCGAAGGCATGGGCAACACTTGTGCCAAATTGCCAATGCTGAGCTTGGAACCCTAAACAGAGTGTCATCATGCCCCTGATGACTGGATGATCCATCGACCAACTACTCTGACCAGGACTATAAACCCTTACAGAAAGGGAATAAACTTATGACGGAGAAAAGAGGGAAGAGCTACGCTATGACATACTTAGTGTAGTCAGCTCAGCTTTCAATGAAAGTTAATTGCTCAATTACCTCAAACTACACGGCAACCATGGAGATAAAAACTACAAAAAACTAATAGCATAGTACACAAGACTTAATTTCACTGCCTACCTAAGGTTAGCGAAACCAAATTATCAGAAATTAACTAAAATCCAGAAATTAACAACAGCAACAACTAGGGTTTCGATAGAAAACGAAACGAAACTGAACCTCCTTGAACCTATGAAACTGATCTTCCGCCGAACCCTGCTGAGGAACCCAGAGAACCTTGGCGAAGTAATGCAAGTAAACGACGAGAGCGGTGCCGTGAGCAGCGGCGGCGAGGGAGCCGACGATCATGAGAAACCAGTCGAGGCGGTCGGCACAGGCGAAGAGGTGAGAGAAGGGAACGGCGGCGGGAGGCGGCTCAATCTCCTCAGCCTCCTCCATCTCTTCCTCGACCTCCATCGGCTGCGACGCGGAGGTCTCGGCACCGAGGTCCAGATACGGAGACGGCGACTCCGGCGGCTCCGAAACCTCGGAGACCGGCGTGAGAGGCTGTATATGCGGCGGGGACCACCCGAACAGCCCCCGAGAAACCATCATATCCGATCACAGCAACCCCAGCAACTAACTCACCGCGATGAAGAGTAGGGAAACAGATCGCACGCGAATTCAGAGCACCAGCTCCTTTCTCTCTTCTGCTGAGGAAACGACGACGTATTGAACGCCGTCGAGGTGGTTGTGAGTTGCGAGGTGGCGGCGTGTGGTTTGACTCGGTCAAAAAAGAGGTACGACACCTTAATTTCTTCCTCTTAAGTTTACGACCCTTCTTCGATTCTTCTTCTTCTTCTTCGGCTTTGCTTTCTGTTTTTTCTTTTTCTTTTTATTTTTTTTAATCGGGGTTTTGTTTCGAAGAAAATAATAATAATAATATAAGAATAATAATGATAATACGATTACAGCGAGTCTGTGCTGTGAAATTGTGATGGCATGCTCATGCAGCAGAGCTGGAAAAGATAAAGAGAGGGTGTTTTGGTAAATTCGCAGACTATGATGGTGTTGGTAAATGTGTTCCCAGCTGGATCCTATGACCTGAAATTACGTTGAAGCCCTTGTTAGAGTCGTTAGAGTGACACGCGTTAAGTGTTGGTATGCATCTCCTCTTTTAATAATTGATTTAATATATAAATTTGTTAGGAAAATGAATTAAAAAATGGAGGCTTTGTTTCAGTGAGTGCGTGCGTGATTGATGAAAAGTGACTTCCTCTATTTCAACCAAATACTTAATTATCTATATAGCAAGTTAAAATTTAAAAATATACTATGCTCATATATTTGCGTATTTAACTTTTTTTTTTCTTAGAGATTCTGAGTTTTCCTTAAAAGGATGCAAAAGTTTCCTTTTTCGTACAAACCTAACAGAGTTAAAAAATTTGCCCATGGTATTTCGTATCATACTTACATCCACCCTTGTTAAAGAGGAAAGAAATGTAAAACGTGTTTTTAAAATAAATAAGAACAAAATTGAATACACGAAAATAGGAATTGTTCTTTCAAAACTACTGTCAAAATCACGCATAACATTTTTCAATTGAAATTTTGTTTTAGATCTTAATATTTAAAAAAAAGGTACAAATCTTTAAAAACTCAAAATTCAGAGCAAACATAATAAGATTCCGAGTGAAGTAAATACGTTACCTTTAAATATTTGTTTAGGGAAATATTTATAATAAAGTATGATTAAAATTGAAAGTTAAATTTTAAACTATGTAACGATACATTTAGGTTTATTATTCTAGAAGTTAAAAGTAAATTCTAATATATATTTTTTATGTAACCACAAAATCTGTGGTAGGTATAGAAAACACGTTTAATTTTTCTTTTTATCAATAAATAATAAAGTTGTAATGAAGTTTTTCAATTTGGTTTCTATGTTGACTGTGATTTATGTTGTTCATGTTGGTCCAAATGCATTTATGAACATCAATTTCGATGTTTTAATAACATTAAGAAAATTAATATACTAATATATGTATTTTTTAAGTTATGCGGAGGACGGCAATTAAAGAAATTGGACTCGGATTTTTCAGTCGTGTGTTTATAAAGATTAAATAAATATATCATGTGAAGAAGTTGGATGAGTGCTGCGAAATTAGTTTAGAAAATATCTAAAAGGATACGAAAATAAAAAATTGATAACTATCCATGAGCTACACTATTCTGAATGCCTAGCATTTTGTAGAACTGAGTACATAAATTACAAACAAAATGTTCTTATAAGAGAAAACTATGAAAAGCCAAAACATAATATTCATAATATTGCCACGTACTTCCAAACCAAAATACCAAAATGTAAAACAAATAGAAACTGAAGTATCAGGTGCATTTCTTGAGAAAAACATTTGTCAACACCATCTTCGACTCCAGAGAAGCCTTGAGCAGATCCACACCCTGTTTCAAACAGCAAAAACAAGAGAAAATAAAAAGAAAAACATGATTCTGAGCTAGAAATCAGAATTGAAGACTTTATGAAGATATATAGCATGCCTTGTTGATGTCCAACTCGACCACCTTTTCCTGCAAGACGCCAACCTCTTTGATATTGAATTTGTTGAGTAAGGTAATGCTTGAGATGCTTGACATGGGCTGAACCACTAAATCATCCATCACCATGTAAGTTACTACCTCTTTCACAAAACCACTCTTGTCGGCAGAATTTTCAACACTTGCAACCTTTCTACCAACAAATTGCATTACAACGTGCATAGTTCTCCCACATTGCTGAGGACAGTTAGTGGTGTTATCACATGTGACGTAACCATAGTGACTTGGGCACCTGTAGAACACGTTGGTAGAGGTGTTAGAAGAAGTGTCATTGATTGAAGGAAGAAGGCCTGAGATTTGTAAAGAAACGGAGGCACTTGGCTTCAACAGCAGATCCTTATGCAGCTGTGGTTGCATGTAAGTTTCATCCAGATTTTCAACACTCTCATACAGATTGCCTAAGGACCCAACCATTTGATTCTTGTTCAGAATCCTAATGACAGTACCAATAGGCAAGCAGAGCAAGCTAAAGAGAAAGTCTATAACTGCTTTTGAGGCTTCTGCGAAAAGGACCTTCTCACGCTTTGAATCAATAAGCAATTTCAGAGTTAATTTGGAGGAAGAAGATGCCATGCTTATAGATGAGGTCATATACTCTTTCTCTTCAAATACTTGTCATATTTATAGAGTCAGTTTTTTCTTTTCGTCTTCAAATCTTTAAAAGTGTGTGTTCATTATTACAAAATATGACAGAGTAATCACCATTATTAACACAACTTTTACACTCTACTACTGATAAAAACAGACAACTCTTATCACATTAAAGACTTGTCAAAGCTGTCAATTTAAGCTTATCCAACACTGTTTGTGTTTGATTGTTGATGAGTTTGGAATTTCGATCGTAGGGTATGCATATACTCATTGCGCTGAATTGAATCAAGGTTTTCTTTGATAGGTTGATTTACTTTTCTTTTTATCCATTTTTCGTTCATCATTTACAAATAATTAAAAAATATTAAAAAATGAGTTAAAAGTAAGTTAAAAAAAAATCCAAATGGACGGCAAAATAAAAATTGATAACTGTCCATGAGCCACACTATTTTGAATGGCTTGCAATTTGTAGAACTGAGTAAATGAATTGCAAACATAATGTTCTTTTAACATATAAAATTATGAAAAGCACAAAAGCATAACTTTACCAAATATGTGATAGGAAGAACTGTTTCCAATCAAATATATTTGTCATATTTATAGAGTCAGTTCTGTCTTTTCAACTTCAAATCTTAACAGTGTGTTCATTATTACAAAATATGACAGAGTAGTCACCCATAACAACACAATATATTGTTCACTTTTACACTCTACTACTCACAAAACAGACAATTAAATATTTAAAGCTGTCAATTTAAGTTTATGCAACACAGTTTTTTACATATCTTAACTTGTATTGAGTTTGGAACTCATTGCGTTGAATCAAGCTTTTTTTTCATTGCTTGTTAACTCCTTCTGCAAGTGAAACGGCATGCATGGCCAACAACAAAGAACAGAAATAATATCAATCAATAGAAAGGTGTGCAAAATTTCATGGAACGCGTAATCGTCTCTGTCTGTTTATAAATACTAATTATTTTACTTCCCTTTGTTTTTTCTTTTTGTTCTTTTAAGTATAACTTTATCATTGTTTTACCGGTTAAAATTAAAACTTAACTCGTAATATTTTATTTTATATCATGTAATATATCGTAACACAACAAAATTATTCAAATATAATGTATTATCATAACACAATAAATTTAATATTAGAATAGTAGAACAAAATCATAAAATATTGATGGTTGTTTTTTTAAATTATTCGTTGCATCACCTATGTTGAGAAAAAAAAAATTCAAATATAATGTATTATCATAACAGAATAAAATTATTAGAATTGTAGAACAAAATCACAAAATATTGACGGTTGTCTTTTAAAATTATTCGTTGCATCACCTGTACTGAGAAAAAAAAAATCCATCAAATAAAGCCTGATATCCAATTATATACTTAATCCAATTAAAAATTGGTATTGTTATGAAACTAATTTTCGTACAATAACACAGGGTCTAAGAAAATGCATATAATGTATCAATCTACATATTCAAACTGCTATTTATACCAAAATGTGCAGCCAGCCATATGAAACTAATTTCATGGTTTGGTTTATACATCTATACTCCATTTCTGTCATTCCAACTAGATTCATCATAAACCTCATTTGTTTTACCAATATTTCCACAATCTCAGAAACATAATCCGAAACTCCTACAAACAAATCAAAAGATACCAGTATTCACAATATTTAGATGACATGTATTCACAATATTTAGATGACATGTATTCACAATATTTATTCAGATAAATTATTATACTTAGAGTTTGGTAAAAATAAATCAGACCAGTATAGTTCGTCGTAAAATTTTACAAATTTATTAAATATTGTAATAATTTAACAAATTTATTAAGTTAATTATATGACATATGAAATGCTATTTAAATTAAATTATGATGTTGCTGGTAATGAAATAACATGTAACAATTAATTTTTATTTTTTAAGAAATAGTTACTTTAAAAATATTACTTTCTTGTATAATAAATTTTTGTTATTTAAAATTAATAACATTTATTTGATAATAAAAATAAAAATGTACGTTATAAAATTTTATTAATAACGTTTTTATTTTTCTTAAATTGAATTTTTTTTTCATCTCTCTGTCTCCTTCCTCTTCAGCACACCACCCTCCGTTTCCACCTTCTACTCTTCCAAACCACCCCTCAATCTTCTTTCTCCTCCTCCCTTATACACAAAATGACATCAAGTTTAATTTTCACGGAAAGATCACAATTTTAAATAAAACTAAGTAACAATTAAGTAAAAAGCAAATATTAAAAAATAATTAAATATTTATTTTCAATATAAAAATCAAAGTATGAAGTAAACCTATATTAGAATGAAGGTTAGAACTGAGTTCCTAACTAAATTTTAATCATGAGCAATAAACAATGTTATTTTGTTAAATGTTGTAAACAATATGCCATTTAAGTAATCATGATCAGTAATCAATGTTATTTCACCATATCTTAATCATGAATCATAAGTGATTGATATGTTACCATTACTTATATAATGAAGTTTTATGATTAATGTGCAATAAAATAGTAATTATGGTAGAATGACAAGTCTTTTTTATTACATGAAAATTGTTAGATAGACAGAATTGGTATATTTTTTTATATTAACCGCAAAATATTTTTCATTAAATATATATTGATATAAGACAAGTAAGTAATTAAAACAACAATTATATCAATATGATCTAGTAAAAATAATAATTAAATGACATAAAAATAATAAAAAAATATTAAAATTTCAAATACACAATAAATTAAAAACAATTATTAAAAATTCAATTAAAAAAACTAAATTTATGAAAACTTAATTAAGTCCTTTATTAATAAAATTATTGATTTTAAACATTATTTGAAAGTGAGTAGGAATCAATCATTGTTTGTTTTAAAGAGTGTGAAAATCATTTCTCTCCTGTTCTTCGCACTGCGTTCTGCTGATTCGGTTGCTTTCTCTATTATTCTGAATTGAACTGCTGCTTTGAATCTTCCCCGGTAACTGAAATCCTATAGGTAATCATCTTCGTTATTTCGTTTTTTTTTTTTTCGTCGCTTTTATTTTTTCATTTGGTGACTAGTACTCACCCTCCTTCATGGTTCAAAGCTTGTCTTGCAATCTTCATCTACTTCTTGCAGTGTTTGTATATGACTTATTCCTGAGAGAGATATTTTTTGTTCAGGTTCTTTCTAGAAGTATCAAAAAGTGAATTATGCATAAGAAAAACTATTAATTTTTTTAAATATCATCTCAAATCTCGGATTTGCTTCATAACTAAATCTTTTATTATAGGATATCAGATTCTTTTGATATTAATACAAAAAGTATATATTAAAATTTAAAAAAAAAACAAAATAATAATATTAAACAACAATTTTTTATAAACAAAATAATACAATTTTTGGTTTTGGTTTACGCCACATGTATGCTTTGGTTAGGGTCTGTTTTTTTACTTTTGCTTGTTGATGCAACCACGCTTTTATTCTGGAGCCATAAATTTCTCTTTCTTTTTCTTCTTTTGCTTGGGTGTTTATGAAGGACCTTAAGTGGGAATGGACTTGTTATACGTTGTGGAGGGGTTTCTTCCGAGGTTGATTACTTTTTATGCATCACAGTGATAATTGCATGGGGTTAGTTTCCTTTCGTTTATCTCTAAGCTTGGTTTGCTGTGGATGTAGTTTTGGTTGCATGCATGAGTTGCATTGATGGATTTTAAGTTAGTGTGTAGCCTTTATCACATGGTTTCTTGTCCTTTTATTTTGGTATAGTATATTAGTTGGTAAATATCATGGGGCATACACATACAAGGTTAAATCTTTTTCCTTTTAATCTTTTGGATTCCATGCGAAGAAAGTTGCAGTGTTGGGATGGGTTAGCATGGGTCTCCACAGTGTTTTGGTTCCATGTTTAATTGTCTAATGGAAACCACGACCACATTTAAATTTAATATCTTTCTTTTAATATTTGAGTGTAATCACAATGTAAGGAAATATATTACTATCACATTCTTTCTTTTGGGACGTTGCATGATGGGGTAGTGTAGTTGTTTATTCTCTTTCCTCATCTTTTGAAATCTATGTGACATTGGTCGCAGCATTTACGTTTCACAATCTTTCTTTTACTTAGCCATAGTTCTCTCTTTCTTTTGGTAATTTGACTTTAGCATGGTGGGGCTGTTTTTGTTTTCTCATCTTATCGTTTTTCTCATGATTATCGTTAAAGATTAAGAACATGGCCAACGTACCTTTTTGGTTTAATCTTTGATGCATGCAAACCGCGCGTTTCTAACTTTGGCCAGTTATAAGAGTTTGTTTAAAGCTACAAGATACAATGGCAGAAGTTAACTGTAATGATGATATGGATGTGCAGAACCCGCATCCTCCACCTCCAGAGGATGAATTCCCTAATTTAGCACAAACACTGAATTAGAAATACCGTGTTTTGCTAGATATGTTGCTGAATTAACCACCACGAACAAATACTATATCAGGGATATGTCTCAAATATTAAAAAAATTACTATATAATATTTTGTACAAAAGTATAATTTAAAGTTATAATATTGTACGCAAAATTATAATATTGTACGCAAATTTAATAACTTCTAGATTGAACATTTTTACAAGTTATGAGCGCAACATAGTTAGAGGGAGGTGTTAACACCCAATTTCGTCCGGGTAAATGCATTTGTTTTGTTAAAAAAATAATAATAAAAAAAATAATATATAAAAAATAATAATAAATAAATAAATAAATAATTGATTGATGGTAGATTTTTTAACTTTAATTCTACCATGGGAAAAACAAGAAAAGAACGAAAAAACAAGATAAAGGAGAATATTATCTGTTTTTAATTATCACACCCTTTTAATTTCATGAGTCCAAATGTTTTATACATATTTTCACCCCCACTGTTTGGTATTCACACTCTTCACATGACATGTCAACATTAATTTGGATGTATATTCCTGTTCTTAATTTTATATTATTTTGTTTGATTTCTTGGGGAATAACAAATATTTTAAGCATCAAATTCTACTTTCCACACTTAAATAAAGAGGGAAACCATCTTAAGACGGGCGTTGTGGGTGCTACTACCTTCCTCACATGTAACCGACTCCCGAATCCAAATTTGATTTCAAATACCATTCTTTTTTAAAGTTTTTCTATAGTTTTTCATAATAAATTAGGGTGACGACTCCTCTGTACGTTTCAAATTATTTTCTTCGTCCCGTCGCAATTTCGCTTGCGATAGGAGGTTAGATGCACCACATGCCATTATAAAATTAACACCATTACCACTAGAGGGAGGGTAAGATTCAGATGCATTGCACTTGACTAGGATAGAATTCTTATCGTGCTACAAAATCAATTCCCTGCCGTATACATTTGATCTAAGTGCCACAGACCTGAAAATCCATATAAAAGAAAATAATGCAAATATTTTTTTTTTCTTTGAAAGCATTTGGGAATGACATATTCAAAAAGTAGGATGCAACTGAACAATTAATTTTTTATCATGTCCTTTGCCTAGTATGAGTTTAGTTGTTTACCATGGCAAGGATACAATGGCAGAAGTTAACCGTAATGATGATATGGATGTGTAGAACCCGCATCCTCCACCTCTAGAGGATGAATTCCCTAATTTAGCACAAGTACTGAATTTGAAATATCGTGTTTTGCTACATATGGTGTTGAATTTAACCACCACGAACAAATACTATATCAAGGATATGGTCTCAAATATTAAAAAAATTACTATATAATATTTTGTACAAAAGTCGAATTTAAAGTTATAATATTGTACGTAAAATAAATTATAATATTGTATGCAAATCTAAGAACTTTTAGATTGAACATTTTTGTGAGTTATGAACATTTTTGTGAGTTATGAACATTTTTGTTTCTTTTGTAAATTTATTTATTATTATTTTTGGGGAAAATTAAATATTTTGAAAACCACATCCTATTTTCACATTTAATTAAAGGTACCGTCTTAGGACGAACGTTGTGGTCGACTCTCGGACCCAAAATCTGGTTTTTTGCATACTTTGTCTTATCTTTTTGGTTTTTCTGTAGTTTTCCAGAATAAATTATGGTGGCGATTCCAAAATTTCTGGTTTTTTCAAACTTAATTTTTTGGTTCGTCGCCCATTGCGATTTCGGTTGCGACATCGTGCGATCAGATCATTCGGCGACAGAACAGGATACGAGAACTGGGAGAGACTTGCATTATAGAAAATGCACCCTTAAAATATTACAAAAATTACTATATCTTTTACTACGATAAAATAAAAAAGTCAAAATTTTATATTATCTAATAAAATCTAAGTAAAGATGGGCAGTTTTGAACACCTAATTTCGTCTTGACGAATAAATTTATTTTTGAAAAAAAATTAAAAAAATGTTTTTTAGCTAGTGATAAGAAATAAGGTGAAACAAAATTTTCTTCAAAGATTTTTAAACTTTAATTTTAGAAAAAAAAAGGAAAAGAGAGAAAAAAGAGAAAAAAGAAGAAGAAGATTCTCTATACTCTCTCATTACCACTCATTTTTATCTCCCAAAAAACACAAAAAATTATAAAAGGAGGGAAGTAAAAGAAATGACAGAAGGTACTTCA
>Ga0214543_1000156_pt1 | contig 96889 bp, 92 predicted proteins | sample CNSS2metaG_FD_160094 | JGI IMG/M metagenome (GOLD analysis project Ga0214543, IMG submission 160094) | Root nodule microbial communities from cowpea collected in UCLA plant growth center, Los Angeles, California, USA - CNSS2 | ecosystem: Host-associated > Plants > Roots > Nodule | place: USA...
CGCGCGCTTTGCCACCTGCACGATCATCGGCAGGCCGCAGATATCGGCAAGCGGCTTGCCCGGCAGGCGCGTGGAGGCCATGCGCGCCGGAATGAGCACGAGGACTTTGCCCGGTTGTTCACGATTCATCGTCTGGCCTTCAAAAACCCCACGGAAAGTGTCAAAAGGTCTCACTTCGGGGTTGATAATCTCTGTTGCAACGCAGAGCCAAAAGACATAGGTTCCGCGCGATTTCAAGATGGGCCGGTTTTTTGTTTGCGCCGGTGGCTAAGGGAGCGTTTGCAGATGAATCCATATGTGAACATGGGTGTGGGTGCCTTGTTGGGTACGGTCTTCGTTCTGATGACCGTATCCATCGCGTCAGAAGGCATTTTCCATTCCGAAGCTCCCGAAAAGGAAGGTTTTGCCATCGTGGCCGAGGAAACGGCAGGCGGCGAGGCTGATGCCGCCGGCGGCGAGGAGGCGAAGTCCGAGCCGATCGGACCGCTGCTTGCCAAGGCGGACGCTGCGGCCGGCGAGGCCGTCTTCAAGAAGTGCGCAAGCTGTCACACCGTGGATAAGGGCGGAGCGAACAAGGTCGGCCCGAATCTCTGGGGTGTCGTCAACCGCCCCGTCGCCTCGCATGAGGGCTTTAGCTATTCCGCCGGCATGCAGACCTTCGCCGAAGGCGGCAAGGTGGTTTGGGACTACGATCACCTCAGCTACTTCCTCGAAGCGCCGAAGAAGCATGTTCCGGGCACGGCGATGGGCTTTGCCGGCCTCAAGAAGGCGGACGAGCGCGCCAACCTGATCGCCTGGCTGCGTCAGCAGGCAGACAGCCCGGCACCGCTGCCGGAACCGGGCGCGACCGGCTCCACCGAAGCCGCACCGGCTCCAGCCGAAAGTGGCCAGGCGGCGGCTCCAGCCCCGGCTCCGGCCCCGGCAAACTGAGCGCAGAACATTTTGGAAGAAAGCCCGGCCGAACGGCCGGGTTTTTTGTTGCCTCACTGCTTTACCAGCAGGAAGGTGCAGTAAGTGCATGGGGCGACCGGAGTGGCAGCTTGCGCCTTTCCATCGATGCCAAATCCGTCGCCGTCATCTGTTGCGGATGCCGCCAAATGTGTAAGACAGAAGCATAAGCGCAACCAAACACCACCCGATCTGAGCCGGGTCCTCCTTCCGCGCGGGCAGGATGGATTCACTCGGAACGAAGGAGGGGATGAGACATGACTGAGAGCGGTGCACAGACTTTCCTGTTCGAGAAGAACCCCAAGGCGATGGCGGCGAGCGAGCGCGAGGCTCTGCTTGAGAATCCGGGCTTCGGCCGCGTGTTCACCGACCATATGGTAACGATCCGCTATTCCGAGGGGCGCGGCTGGCATGATGCGAAGGTCGGACCGCGCGCGGCTTTCGACCTCGATCCGGCAACCTTGGTGCTCCACTACGCCCAGGAGATCTTCGAGGGCATGAAGGCCTATCGCCTGCCCGACGGCGGGGCCGCGCTGTTTCGCCCGGATGCGAATGCGCGCCGCTTCCGCAATTCCGCAACGCGGCTGGCGATGGCGCCCTTGCCGGAGGAATTGTTCGTCGAATCCGTACGGGCCTTGGTCAGGACCGACCGCGACTGGATCCCGGCAGCCGACGGGGCGGCCCTCTATCTGCGGCCGTTCATGATCGCCACGGAGGTCCTTCTCGGCGTGAAACCCTCCGCCGACTATCTCTATTGCGTCATCGCCTCTTCCGTCGGCTCCTACTTCAAGGGCGGCGCCCCGGCGGTGACGCTCTGGGTTTCGGAGAATTACACGCGGGCAGCACCGGGCGGCACCGGCGAGGCTAAATGCGGCGGCAATTATGCCGCGAGCCTCGCAGCACAGGCCGAAGCGATCCAGGAAGGTTGCGAACAGGTGGTGTTCCTCGATGCGGTGGAGCGCCGCTTTGTCGAGGAACTCGGAGGCATGAACGTCTTCTTTGTCTTCGACGACGGTTCGCTGCAGACGCCGCCGCTCACCGGCACGATCCTGCCGGGCATCACCCGCGATTCGCTGATCACGCTTGCCCGTGATCTGGGGCTCACCGTGCGCGAGGAGCCTTACGCCATCGACCAGTGGCAGACGGATGCCAGGAGCGGACGGCTTACCGAGGCTTTCGCCTGCGGTACGGCGGCGGTGGTGACGCCGATCGGCAAGGTGAAGGGCAAGAGGTACGGCTTTACCATCGGCGACGGCGGAGCCGGCCCGGTTGCGTCACGGCTCAAGGCGGCGCTGCTCGATATCCAGAACGGGCGGGCGCCGGACCCACACGGCTGGCTCGACCGGCTGTTCTGAACGACTCGCAGAAGAAGCCCGCGTCACATCAACAGATAGGCCCAGGCGGACACGCTGACGACACCGAAGGCCGTCGTCAGCGTGATCGTCGAGGAGGCGAGCGCGTGACCGACATTGAAATGGTTGGCGATGAGCCAGGCATTGACACCGGTCGGGACGGATGAGGTCAGGACGAGTGCGGCGGTCCAGCTATCGCTGAGGCCCAACAGGTGGCAAGCGGCGAAGACGGCGCCCGGCAACACCAGGAGCTTGAGCGTGCTGGCGACGGTGGCAAGCCCGGTATTGCCGGCGAGGCCGTATTTGTCGAGCGCCATGCCGATCGAAACGAGCGCGGCGGGTGCGGCGACGCCAGCGAGCTGATCGACGATGACCTTCGCCGGCCCACCGAGCGGCTGACCGAGACGATGGAAGAGCGCGCCGCAGGCAAGACCTATGACCAGCGGATTGCGGACGAGATTGCGGGCAACGCCGGCCATGAGCTTCAGGATTCCCTGCCCCGGCGCACCCGTCGTCTTGCGTTCCGCGCGCTCCATCAGCACCGTTCCGGCGATCATCATCACCGGCAGGTGGACGGAAAGCAGGATCGACAGCGCCACCACCCCCTCCTCGCCGACCACGCGCGACACCAGCGGCAATCCGATGAAGACAGTGTTGGCGAAAGCCGAGGAAACGCCGGCAAGCACGCCCATGCGCGCGTCGCGGCCGAAGCCGAGCGTGGCCGCGAGATGACCGATCGTCCAGGTCACGGCAACACCGGAAAAATAGGCGACCCAGAGCGGCCAGGGCGATCCTTCCTTGAAGTCCGCCTCGGCGATCGTGCGAAAGAGGAGGACCGGCACGGCGACCCTGAAGACGAAATCGCCGAGCGCGTCGCCGACAGCCGCTTTCAGGTAGCCCAACCGGACGACCAGCCAGCCGGTCAGGATCAGGATGAAGATCGGAAGGACATTCAGGAAGATTTCGGACATGCGGCGAGCCCTACTGCGTGATTCCCTGAACCGGAATCGATTTAGGGACAAAATCATGCAGGTGATTCAAAGTGCTACAGCGGCCTTTGCCCGTCTCGTCCGGATGTGCGGCGCTGCCGGTGGTTGTCGAGGCATAGACCCGTTCGAGCCCCAGACGCAAGAGCAAGGGTCGAAGGCCAGAGGCGGCGGAAGGCACGTCGGCCGCTGCAAGCTTCATCCGGAACAATCCACCCCGAATAGGCGTTGCGACCAGCGAGCGGGAAGACGAGTATGTCGACGGAACATCCGATCTATTCCCACAGGGACGACGATCCGCATCTGACCGACGATGCGCTGGCGGAAAAGGTCATGCATTTCCTTCGCTACGCCAGCATGATCGACACGAGCGAAATTTCCGTGATCGCCCTCGGCAACACGGTGGTCCTCTCGGGTAACGTCTCTCGTGAGGCCGACATCGCCTGCGCCGGAGAGGCCGCCGCCTCGGTCATCGGAGTGGCACGCGTCGAGAACCGGTTAGCGGTGCGTCCGAGCGAGGCCGGGGAGTGAAGGAGCGCACGGCGATTGTAGAGTCACGGGACCTCTATTTGCTGAAGCGGAGACGGGATCATGATCGACCGGATCGAAAAAGAGATCGAACTGGCTGCCCCGGTAGAAAGGGTCTGGCGGGCGCTGACCGACCATGAAGCATTCGGAGAGTGGTTCCGCGTGAAGCTCACGGGACCCTTCGTAGTCGGCAAGGTCACGACTGGCGAGATCACCTATCCAGGTTACGAGGGGCTGCCGTGGACGTCGCTGACCGAGCGCATGGAGGAGCCTCGGCTCTTCGCCTTCCGCTGGCCGCATTCCAAGAACCCGAATGCTGATCTCTCAAGAGAGCCTTCGACCCGAGTCGAATTCCGCCTGAAGCCGACGACGAAGGGAACGCATCTGACGATAACCGAATCCGGTTTCGACTCCCTGCCGGAGGATAGCCGCGAGGAGGCGTGGTGCAGCAACGACAAGGGCTGGGAGATCCAGGCCGAAAACATCAAGGCATTTGTCGAAGGCTCACCTTCTCCTTAGAGGTCTCGACTCAGCCTTCCCCCACTCCCTTACCCATAGAGAGATCGGAGCGTCGGCCCGCGCAAACGTCGCGGATGCAGTTCCGCAGCCAGCGATGCGCCGGATCGGCGTCGAGCCGCGGGTGCCAAAGCAACGAGACCGTGATCTGCGGCACCGCGACGGGAAGCGGAAAACTGAACATTCCGTCGCGCAAACTCCGGGTATGCCTTTCGGGAACGCTGGCGACCAGGTGGGTGGCGCGAGCGAGAGCCAGCGCGGTCGAGAACCCGCCGACGGTCGTGGCGATCTCGCGTTCCAACCCGAACGGCTTCAGCGCGTCATCGATATCGAGCGCTGCCTTGTCGAGACCCCGTCGTGAGACCAGGATATGTCTGCCGGCCGCGTAGCGCTCGGGGGTGATCTCACCCTCGCTCAGCGGGTGCCCCTTGCCGACGACACCGACGAAACTGTCCTGGAACAGAGCCTGCGCACGCAGCTCCGGGCCGGTCATGTCGCCCACGACGCCCGTTTCGAGATCCACCGTTCCTTCGCGCAGTGGCGCGTTGTCCTTGTTCGATTTCTGCATGAAACACAGCCGCACGCCGGGCGCATCCTCGCCTATGCGGGCAATGAGGTCCGGTCCGAAATTCTCGACGAAACCGTCGCTGGTCCTGACCGTGAAGGTGCGGACAAGCCGCTTGAGGTCGAGCTTCTCGGCGGGGCGGAGAACGCTTTGCGCGGCCTCCACGAGTTGGCCGACTCTCTCCTTGAGTTCGAGCGCCCGGGGCGTCGGGACGAGACTGCGTCCGGCCCGGACCAACAGCGGATCGCCCGTCGTCTCGCGCAATCGCTGGAGCGCCCGGCTCATCGCCGATGGGCTCAATCGCAGCCTTCTAGCCGCGCGCGCGACGCTGCCTTCGGCGAGCAGCACATCAAGGGTCACGAGCAGATTGAGATCGGGTTTCGACATGAATCGAGCATAGCGCAGTCTGGCTGATATGTGGCGTCAAACGCACGAATAAAATGCAAATCGTGCGCCTTCCGCCATATAGCGCGACGGCCTAGGCTTCTGACGGCGCCGGTTCGGGCGTCGGGGAAGGGAGCCTTATGTCGAAGCCAAACACCGCAAAGAAAGACGAGCCAGTGGAAGATCGCGCCTCGAGCCGATGGGCGCTCGCCGGCCTTTCGCTGACGATATTGCTGTCTTCGCTCGGCACCAGCATCGCCAATGTTGCCCTGCCGACGCTGGCCGTGGCGTTCGCTGCACCGTTCCAGCAAGTTCAATGGATCGTACTTGCCTATCTCCTCGCCATCACCACGCTGATCGTCAGCGTCGGGAGGCTCGGCGATATCGTCGGCCGCCGGCGGCTGCTCATCACCGGAATCGCCCTGTTCACGGCCGCATCCGCCTTGAGCGGCGTCGCGCCGACGCTATGGCTGCTCATCGCCGCCCGGGCGGCGCAAGGTATCGGAGCGGCGATCATGATGGCGCTTGCCATGGCGCTTGTCGGCGAGACCGTCCCGAAGGAGAAGACCGGAAGCGCCATGGGCTTGCTCGGCACGATGTCGGCCATCGGCACCGCGCTCGGCCCATCGCTCGGCGGCATCCTGATTGCCGGAGCCGGCTGGCGGACGATCTTTCTCATCATGGTTCCGCTCGGCATCCTGAATATCCTTCTCGCTCATCGCTTCCTGTCCGGCCAAGGGCGCAGCGCGAAGATCGATTGCGACGGCTTCGACGGTCTGGGCACGCTGTTGCTCGGCGTGACGCTTGCGGCCTGTGCGCTCGCCATGACGGCGGGGCGCGGTCATTTCGACCGACTCAACATGGCGCTCCTGGCGGCCGCAGCCTTGGCAGGCGCCCTTTTCGTACTCGCGGAAGCAAGGGTGGGATCGCCCCTGATCCGATTGGCGGCGTTCCGCAACCCCGTGCTGAGCACAAGTCTTGCAATGAACGCGCTCGTCTCGACGGTGATGATGGCGACGCTGGTGGTCGGCCCGTTCTACCTGTCGCATGCGCTCGGGCTCGACGCGACCCTTGTCGGCATCGTCATGGCGGCTGGCCCGATTATTTCCGCGCTGAGCGGCATCCCGGCCGGCCGTGTCGTCGATCGTTGGGGCGCTGCTTCCGTCGTCATAGCCGGACTGATCGTGATGGCAGGCGGGGCAATTGCTCTGTCCGTGCTGCCGTCGATCTTCGGCGTCGCAGGCTACATTGCCGCCATCGCCGTGCTCACGCCCGGCTACCAGTTGTTTCAGGCGGCCAACAACACGACCGTCATGATGGATGTCCATCCGGATCAGCGAGGCGTCGTTTCCGGCATGCTCAACCTGTCGCGTAATGTCGGGCTCGTCACTGGTGCTTCCGTCATGGGAGCCGTCTTCGCCGTCGCCTCGGCTGCACCCGACATCACGGCGGCACCTGCCGATGACGTTGCCACGGGCATGCGAATCACCTTCGCGGTCGCAGCGGTCCTGATCGTCATCGCTCTCGCCATTGCGGTTGGGAGCCGTGTCCTCGCGAAAGGCGCTGTGCTTCCTCGCAACGCATCGTGATGCAAGCGTCCGCGACAGCCGACGACCAAACGCCAGCGGTTCGCAGCCTGCCAGTGTCTTCGGCGGGCAGTCCTACAGCGCCGTGTGTCCAATCGGATGTGCAACGGAATCATGCAGTAGCGGCGCGACCGGAACATTTCCCCTGTCGCGATGTTCGGGTGAGTTGGCCCGCATCGAAGGAGCCAAGACTGACGCCGGCGGGCCTCAAGGAGGAACCAATGCGCGTCATACCTTCGCTTTATCTTCCCCGGCGCAGAGTATTGCAGTTCGGTTTCGGAGCAGTGCTTGCCTCGACCACAGGTTTCCCTGCGGTTTCGCGCGCCGACGAACCGGCCGACATGCAGGATGAGGATATTTTTCAGTTTGCCCTCAACCTGGAGTATATGGAAGCCGAGTATTATTTGCGGGGTACTACCGGCAAGGGAATCGACGATTCCGATGCCGGGGCGGAACCCAGCCCGGTGACCGGCGGCAAGCAAGTTTCCTTTGATACCCCTGCGATCGGCGAGTTCATGCGCGAGGTCGCGGAAAACGAACTTGCGCACGTCAGATTCTATCGCAAAACGCTCGGAGATCAGGCCGTGTCTCGACCGGCGATCGATTTCGATGCCGGCTTTGCTGCGGTTGCAAAAGCCGCCGGCTTGGGCGAGGACTTCGATCCCTTCGGCAACGAAATGAATTTCGTGCTCGGCGGCATGCTGTTCGAAGACGTGGGCGTCACCGCCTATGCGGGTGCGGCGACGGTCCTCAAGAACAAGGATTTTCTCGCCGCCGCCGCCGGAATTCTGGCGGTCGAGGCCTACCATATGGGAATGGCGCGCTCGACGCTCTACAGAATGGGCGAACAGGCCTGGGAGGCGGCAAATGCGGTTTCCGACGCACGCGACAAGATCGATGGACCGGAGGACAAGGATCAAGGGATCCGAATGGACGGCAAAGCCAACATCGTTCCTTCGACGCCGGATGCGATAGCCTTCACCAGAACTCCGGAGGAGGTGTTGCGAATCGTGTATCTCACCGATCAGGCAGGCACGAGCAAGGGCGGCTTCTACCCGAACGGCATGAATGGAGTGATCAAGAGCACCTAAAGCGAGCTTCGAAAAGCCCGCGGCCCGCTAGACCCCGCCTGAAACGAGACGCGAAAACATGGCGCGATAAAAAACAATTGGCGGGGATGGCGGACAGAGAGTCTTTTCGACTTGGCGAACTTCCAAGACTATCGCTCATTCGAAAGAAACTGCCGGAAGCGCTCGGACTTTGGGCTTCGAAAAACTTCGGCAGGATGCCCCTCTTCCTCGACAACGCCCTTGTGCAGAAACACAACCCTACTGGACACGTCGCGTGCGAACGCCATCTCGTGGGTGACGACGAGCATCGTTCGGCCTTCTTCAGCGAGTGAACGCATAACCTTCAGCACTTCGCCGACAAGCTCCGGATCGAGCGCGGAGGTCGGCTCATCGAAGAGCATGACCTTCGGTCGTTGCGCCAACGCCCGCGCGATTGCGGCGCGTTGCTGTTGCCCTCCAGACAAGTGGCCAGGGTAGAAATTGCGTTTGTCGCCGATACCGACCCGCTCGAGCAAAGCCTCCGCCTCTTCAATGCATTCGGCGCGATTGCGCTTTTGCACATGTACGGGTGCTTCGATCACGTTCTCGAGGATCGTCATATGCGACCACAGATTGAAACTCTGGAAGACCATTCCAATGTGTTCGCGAAGACGATCAACTTGCCGCCGATCGGCCGGCTCGGTTTTGTGCCGTCCCTTTTTCAGCCGAAACATTTCACCGCCGATACAGACTTCACCGCTGTCGGGCACTTCGAGCATATTGATGCACCTCAACATCGTCGACTTTCCGGATCCGGATGAGCCGAGGATCGAGATCACATCACCTTCCTGCGCTTCGAGCGAAACTCCCTTCAAAACTTCAAGCGGACCGAAGCGTTTGCGGAGGTCCTTCACCGAGACGGCGGCTGTGCTGTTCTTATTGTCAGCCGTGAGAAGCGTTCCCCTGTCAGACATGCGTACTCCCATTATGCCAAAGTAGGTGGCCTCATGCGAAGGTGGGGCGAGAGCCAGAATTCGACGATCATCATCAACCGCGTGACGAGGAAGGTAATCCCGAGATAAATCGCACCGGCGACAATGAAGACCTCGAAGGCTCGGAAGCTGTCGGCAATCAGCTTCCCCGCAAGGCCGGTGACTTCCATGATTGTGATGACGGATGCCAGCGCGGTTGCCTTGAGCATCAAGATGACTTCGTTACCGTAGGCTGGAAGTGCATGCCGGATGGCGATGGGCAAAACGATGCGCCTGAACAGCAGCGGGCCCGACATGCCACAGGCACGCGCTGCCTCGACCTGCTGAACGGAAACTGCGTTCAAGCCTCCGCGGAAAATCTCGCTGGTATAGGCCGCTGTGTTCAACGTCAGTGCGATCACTGCACACCAATAGGGCTCGCGGAAGATTGCCCAAAGGCCGAGTTCCTGCAGCAATGGTCGGAATTGCCCAAGGCCGTAATAAATGAGGAACATCTGTACAAGCAGCGGCGACCCTCGAAAGACGAAGACGTAGCCTCGGGTGAAACCACGGCCGATCGGCCCTCCGACCACCGCAAAAAGCGACAGAAGAAGCGCAAGGATGCCGCCGGCTAAAATGGACGTTACTGCAAGCTCCAGTGTGAGCGGCAAGCCCGTCAGGAGGATGAGGAACGTCTCCCACATGAATGCAAAATCCATCACAGAGAACTCCGGGTGCCTCGCATGGTTCTCGTCTCCAAATGGCGGAAGGCGATCGACGATGCCCAGGTGATGACGAGATAGAGAACGACGGCAGTCAGGTAGAACTCGAATGGCCGCCGTGTCGAACCGGCCGCGATCTGAGATTGACGCAGAAGTTCGACGAGGCCAGTGACGGAAATCAGCGCCGACTCCTTCAGCACGAGTTGCCAGGTATTGCCCAATCCGGGGATAGCGTAGCGCAGAACCAGGGGGGCGACGATGCGGCGAAACTTCGGCCAGGGCCGCATTCCGACAGCACTCGCCGCCTCGAGCTCGCCGCTGGCAACGGACTTGAAAGCGCCACGAAACACTTCGGATTGATATGCGGCGGAAACAACGCCGAGCGCCAATGTGCCGGTGAGGAAAGCCGGCATGCCAATGAAGCCTTGATAGCCAAAGAGGCCGCCGAGATACCCCAGAAATGCGCTCCCGCCAAAATAGAACAGGTAGATGACGAGAAGATCCGGCACACCGCGCAGGATGGTCGTGTAACCGTCCGCTAGCCAGCGGAGCACGATGTAGCGCGACAGCTTCATGAACGCGACCACTGATCCAATCACCGTACCCGCCAGGAAGCCGCAGATCGAGACCCCGAGGGTCATGGCCGATGCGCTAAGAAGCAATGGCCCCCAACCGGTCTCGCCAAAGCCGACGAGCACCAAATACCTGTCAATGAGTTCCATGCGTATCCGGCCTCTCTGCGCCCGGCGAGTTAATCCGCGGCCCGTCGGTGCGCCCAAATGCGCTGCAGTTTCGACATGTTCTTTAGTGAGCTCTGAACATGCGCTCGCGCAGCCGCCTCGGCCGCCTCCGGGTCGCGCGCGCAGATGGCATCGGCAATGGCCCGGTGCTCATCCAAATCGGTGTGTTCGAGATCCACCCACAGAACTTCGAGCCAGAGCGCCAGCCGCAGCTGCTGATACACCTGCTCGCTTAGCCGAGTGAGCGCATCATTGCGCGCCGCCTCCAGAATGACCCGGTGGATGTAAAGACCGAGATCAAGGTTTCGCGCCGCATCGGAAGGAGTGTCATCGGCACTTTCCTTGAGTTCGACCATCTGCGAGATGACGCCGCGAAGCCTGTCGAGATCTTCTTCCGTCGCCGTGACGCAGGCGAGCCGGGCCGCGCACACATCGAGCGCCTCGCGGACAACCAAGAGGTTGCAGAAGGCGGTGATGTCCAAGTCCGACACCGTGTAGCCGAGGTTTCTTTGGCCGACGACCAGGCCTTCCTCTTCAAGCTTCATCAACGCTTCGCGGAGCGGAGTGCGGCTCACTCCGAGCCTCTTTGCGAGAGCGTTTTCGGAGAGTCGCTCGGAGGGCCGCAGCTGTCCGGTGAGGATCAGATCCTTCAGTCGAGCATATGTCGTTTCACGCAGCGAAGCGCGCGGCTCGTTTTTGGTGAGTGTCAAACCAGTCCCCTTTCATAGTCCGCGGCCGCAAGAGCCGGACTACTGCGAAGAAAGATATCGTTTTTCCTCTTGCCAGATCAAGTGGCATACAGATATGTATACAATGTTGCCCACAGCATCAATGGCATTCTGTCGAAAAGCGGAATCGGCAAGACCCAGGGGGATAAAGGGCGGATGGAGGACCTTGCATGCCTGAGATCTTGAGCCTTGAGGAACTCCGTGCCCGGTATGCGAACGCGTCCGGGGCTGACATTTTCGACCCCGAGTTTCGCAAGGTCGCAGACCAGGTCTTCGGCGAAGGCGATAGCCGCCAGGCCCCCTATTGCGGCGTTCCGACGTTGCTGAAAACCCCTCTTCGGCAAGATGCTGCGCCCGGCTTTACAGATATCGATGTAGCTCTTCTCGGCATCCCGCTGGATCTGGGTGTGACGAACCGCCCCGGTGCACGCTTCGGTCCTCGCGCCCTTCGCAACGTCGAGAGAGTAGGGCCCTTTGATCACGTGTTGCGTGCGGTCCCCACCGCGCATGTCTGCGTCGCGGATGTGGGCGACGTGCCCTTCCGCAGCCGTTTCGATCTCGTTAGTTCGCACGAGGATATAGAGCGGTATGTTCGTGCCCTGATCGACGCTGGCGTTGTGCCGCTCTCGGTCGGCGGTGATCACTCAATAGGACTGCCGCTGCTTCGCGCCGTCGGCCGCGATCGGCCAGTCGGCATGATCCACATCGATGCCCATTGCGATACGAGCGGCTCGTTTGAGGGCTGCAAGTTTCATCATGGCGGTCCGTTCCGGCAAGCCGTGCTCGACGGCGTGCTGGATCCCCGCCGGACGATCCAGATCGGTATCCGTGGCAATTCCGAGTATCTCTGGGAGTTTTCCTACGCCTCTGGAATGACCGTCATTCACGCCGAGGAGGTTGAGGAACTCGGCATCAAAAAGGTGATCGAAAAGGCTCGCGCGGTGGCGGGCGACGGCCCGACCTACGTCAGCTTCGACGTGGATGCCCTGGACCCGGCATTTGCGTCAGGGACCGGCACACCCGAGGTGGGAGGGCTCACCTCCACCCAGGCGCTCGGCATCCTTCGCGGTCTTTCAGGTCTCGACATCATCGGCGGCGACGTCGTCGAGGTCGCGCCTCAATACGATCCGACAACGAATACGGCGCAGATCGCCGCTCAGGTTTTATTCGAAATCCTCTGCCTGGCCGCAGAGGCGATGAGGATCCGCGCGTCCCGGCAGACCGAGGCATCACGCTGATCATAAGCAAGCCGCTCAACAATGAGCGCCAAACCAAAAAGGGGAATGAAAATGAGGAAAATCGAACTTGCACTCGCCAGCATGATTCTTGGCGCCGTCGCTGCGAGTAGCGTCCACGCCCAGAGCAAGCCAACCGAAATCACCATTGCCACTGAAGGCGCCTACGAGCCCTGGAATTTCACAGGACCCGACGGGAAGCTTGCCGGCTTCGAAATCGATCTCGCCAATGATCTTTGCGGCCGCATGAAGATCAAATGCAACATTGTCGCGCAGGACTGGGACGGACTCATCCCGTCGCTGACCGCCAAGAAGTTCGATGTCATCATGGCGTCGATGATCGTCACGGAGAAGCGCCTTGCCGTCATCTCCTTCAGCGAACCCTATGCTCCAACCGCGGCAGCGTTCATGGTTGAAAAGTCGGGCCCGCTCGCAAATCTTCCTGGCACCGGAACGACCATCGATCTTGCGGGCGACAAAGCGAAGGTCGAGCAGGAATTGCAGCCTCTTCGGGACGCCCTGAACGGCAAGGCTGTTGGCGCGCAGGTCTCCACGGCAAACGTCGCCTTCCTCGACACTTATTTCAAGGATGTCGTCGATCCGCGCGAATATAAGACCGTCGAGCAACACGACCTCGATCTGCAGGCGGGTCGCATCGACGCCGTCATAGCGCAGACGACATCGCTCACCGCGACGCTGTCGAAGGAGGACTTCAAAGACTACACCATTGCCGGGCCGACCTTCACCGGCGGAGTATTCGGCCAAGGTATCGCTGCCGGCCTTCGCAAGGACGATACCGAACTCAAGGCTATGTTTGATGAGGCGATCCGCGCGGCGAAGTCTGATGGCACAATCAACAAGCTTGCGAAAAAGTGGATGAAGATCGGCCTCGAATAATCGACCGGTAGCCTACCTTCTACCCACAAGAAACGACAGCCGTCGGACGCTCGAAAAGTTCGGCGGCTGCATGGAACTGCTGCGAATTTTTCAACACGCCTACAGCACCGCGCGTCTTATCAGACGCGCAAAGGTCGCTGTAGCACTTTGAACTGCTGCATGTCTTTGTCCTTAAATCCCGTCGATTTGAGGAGACATGCAGTGATCACCACTGGAGAGCTATCGTGACCATTCTTCCCAATTCTCTGGAAGCGCGCGACGCGGCGTTTGTCCTTCATCCCTATACGAATGCGTCACAGCATTTGCAGGACGGTCCGCTCGTGATTTCCAAAGGAGAGGGGATCTACATCATCGACAGCGACGGCAACAAATATATCGAGGGACTCGGTGGACTGTTTTGCGCTTCGCTCGGCTTTAGCGAGCAACGGCTCGTCGACGCTGCCATGCGGCAAATGCAGGAATTGCCGTTTTATCACAGCTTTGGCGGCAAATCGCATGAGACGGCAATCGAACTTGCCGAACGGCTGATCCGCCTTGCTCCGGTCCCGATGTCGAAAGTGTTCTTTGCCAATTCGGGTTCAGAGGCCAACGACACGGCTCTGAAACTCGTCTGGTACTACCACAATGCGATCGGCAAGCCAGAAAAGAAGAAAGTCATCTCCCGTTGGCGCGCCTATCATGGGGTGACGATTGCCTCCGCAAGTCTCACCGGATTGCCGAACAACCATCGCGATTTCGATCTGCCGATCGACGGGGTGCTTCATACCGATTGTCCTGAATATTATCGCTATGGTCTTTCCGGCGAGACCGAGGAAGAATTCGCGACGCGTTGCGCTACTTCGCTTGAAGATCTGATACTTGCCGAAGGGCCGGACACGATCGGCGCCTTCTTCGCCGAGCCATTGATGGCGTCGGGTGGCTGCATCGTTCCCCCACCCACCTATTACGACAAGATCCAGGCTGTACTAAGGAAGTACGATATCCTGCTGATCGCGGATGAGGTGATCTGCGGTTTCGGCCGGCTCGGCACGATGTTCGGCTCCGAGAGCTTCGGCATGCAGCCCGACATGATTTCCATGGCCAAGCAGTTGTCGGCGGCGTACCAGCCGATTTCCGCGCTGATGATCAACGAGAAAGTCCACGCCGCAATCGTCGCCGAGAGCGAGAAGATCGGCACCTTCGGGCACGGCTTTACCTATGGCGGGCACCCGGTCGCCACTGCAGTGGCCCTCGAGACCCTGAAAATCTACGAGGAGAGAGACATCGTAGGGCACGTCCAGAATGTCGCGCCGCTCTTCCAACGAAGACTCCGCGCGCTCGCAGAACATCCGCTCGTCGGAAACGCGCGTGGACGCGGCTTGATCGGTACTCTTGAGCTTGTTCGCAACAAGGAGACCAAGGAACCCTTCAATCCGGCGAACGGCGTCGCGATACATGCCGGCAAGCGAGCACAAGCGCACGGTGTCGTCACGCGCGCTATGGGTGACAACTATACTCTCTGCCCGCCACTGATCATCACGGAAGCGCAGATCGACGACATGTTCGACCGCTCGGAGAAGGCGCTCGATGACACATATGCCTGGGCGCGCGCCAACAACCTCTATTGATAGGACGATAGCATGCGGAACTTCGAACATCCCGGGCGCTCGGTTGCGGTTGGCCGCAGCGGCATGGCTGCAACCTCACATCCTATGGCAACCTTGACCGCTATCGACATCCTGAAAAGCGGCGGCAAGGCCATCGATGCGGCGGTGGCGGCCTGTGCGGTCCAGTGCGTGGTCGAGGCCGGCTCCACAGGTATCGGCGGCGATTGCTTCGCGTTGCTGGCACCCAACGGAAGCGACCAAGTGATCGCCTATAACGGGTCGGGTCGCACGCCCGCAGCCGCTGACTTCAAGTGGTTCAAGGACCAGGGAATTTCCGAGATCGCGCGGTCTTCGCCTCACGCGGTGACTATTCCAGGCGCCGTCGATGCCTGGACGCGGCTGGTCGCAGATCATGGGCGCATGTCCATGGCCGACATCGTGGCACCGGCGATCGCCCTTGCGCGGGACGGCTACGCCATCACACCGCGCGTTGCCGCCGACATTTCGCATCAGCGCGCGATGCTCGCCCTCAATTCGCCGACGCGCCGCATATTCCTCGACAACGATGAAGCTCCCGCAGTTGGGTCTGTTCAGCGTCAGCCGGAGCTTGCGGAAACTTTGTCGGCCATCGGCAAGCACGGCCGGGACGCATTTTATCGGGGTGATGTCGCAGAAGACATGGTCTCTTACCTCCAGGCCCTCGGCGGCCTGCACACCAAGGAGGATTTCGCCTCCGCCGCCGGAGAATACGTTACTCCCATCAGCGCAACCTATCGTGGATGGACGGTTCATGAATGCCCTCCCAATGGGCAAGGCATCATTGCTCTTATGATCCTCAAGATTCTCGAACGTTTCACCCCGTCGGGTCATCCTCTAAATGCCGACAACCTGCACATCGAAGTCGAGGCGACCCGACTTGCCTATGCTGCGCGCGAACGCTGGCTGGCGGACGCGGCAATATCAGACGTGCCGGTCGATTTTCTTTTGTCGGACGAGCTCGCCGACGAGCTTGCCTCGAAGATCAACCTGGACCAGGCTTGCGACGCCAGCGGTTTCATCGATGGTGTCGAGCATTCGGACACGGTCTACATCTCGGTGGTCGACAAAGATCGCAATGCCGTCAGCTTCATCAATTCCATTTTCCACCCCTACGGCAGCGGCCTCATGGCCCCGAAATCGGGCGTGTTGTTCCACAACCGCGGCCAGAGTTTCGTGCTGACGGAGGGGCATCCGAACGCAATTGGCCCGCGGAAGCGGCCGATGCACACGATCATTCCAGGAATGGTCACACGAAACGGTAAAGCGGCCCTCTCATTCGGCGTGATGGGCGGCCACTATCAGGCCATGGGACATGCGCACTTTCTGTCGAAGCTGTTCGACTATGGCATGGATATGCAATCGGCGATCGAGCTTCCTCGTCTGTTCCCCCTCCCCGGCACCGCGACGATCGAAGCCGAGGAAGCAATTCGAAGTGCGATCGGCGAAAACCTCGAGAGCCGAGGCTTTAAGGTGATCCCACCGAAATGGGCTATCGGCGGAGCACAGGCGGTCTGGATCGATCATCAACACGGAACTCTGCTCGGCGCGTCAGATCATCGCAAGGATGGTTGCGCCCTGGGGTACTGATTTTCAGAACATCGGAGAACCGTGATGTCCGACTATCCGCAAACTCGACTCTATATCGGCGGCATTTGGCGAGATGGATCGAAAGAGCGCCTTCCAATCCTCAATCCTGCCACCGACGAGCTCATTGGAACCGTGGCAAACGCCGGGCGGGATAATCTTGACGAAGCTCTTGCAACTGCCGCAACCGGGTTCACGGCCTGGTCTCGGTTCAGCGCATTCGAGCGCGCTGGGCTGTTGCACAAGGCTGCCCAGCTACTGCGCGAACGGGTTGAGAAGATCGCGACGATCATGACTCTCGAACAGGGAAAGCCGCTCGCGGAGTCGACAGCGGAGACTCTGGGGGCGGCCGACATGATCGACTGGTTTGCCGAGGAGGCGCGGCGGGCATACGGTCGGGTTGTCCCTTCCCGTTTCGTCAACGTTCGGCAGATCGTCGTCAGGGAACCCGTCGGTCCGGTCGCCGCCTTCAGCCCCTGGAACTTTCCATTGAACCAGGCCGTGCGCAAGGTAGCGGCCGGTCTTGCGGCCGGTTGTTCCGTCATTCTGAAGGGACCAGAGGAGACACCAGCGAGTTGTGCTGAACTTGTTCGCGCATTCGCGGACGCCGATTTGGCAGCCGGCGCGCTCAATCTGGTATTCGGCCTCCCCGCCGACATCTCCAACCACCTCATTCCCCATCCGGTCATCCGCAAGATCTCCTTCACGGGCTCGACGGCTGTTGGCAAACAGCTTGCGGCTCTCGCCGGTGCTCATATGAAGCGGGTGACGATGGAACTTGGCGGTCACGCACCTGCGATTGTGTTCGACGATGCCGACGTCGATCTCGCAGTCCGGATCCTGGCCGGAGCAAAATTCCGCAATGCGGGCCAAGTCTGCGTTGCCCCAACCCGCTTCCTCATACAGGAGAGGATCTACGCGAGGTTTCTCGACTGGTTCGTCAAGGCTGCAGAGGCCGTCAAGGTGGGCAATGGACTGGATTCGGGCACGACCATGGGCCCGCTTGCGAACGGCAGACGGCTCGAAGCTATGGAATCATTGGTGGCTGATGCCGTCTCGTGGGGCGGAAAGATTGCGACGGGCGGCGAGCGCATCGGCAACCGCGGAAATTTCTACAAACCCACGGTTCTCACAGATGTGCCGCTGAGTGCCCGGATATTGAACGAGGAGCCCTTCGGCCCAATCGCTGTGATAAGCCCTTTTTCGACCTATGAAGCCGCCATTGCGGAAGCGAACCGCCTCCCCTATGGCTTGGCAGCGTATGCTTATACGACATCCGGGAAAACGAGTGCCGCACTGAGCCGCGATATTCAGAGCGGAATGATCTCAATCAATCACCATGGGCTGGCGCTGCCGGAGCTTCCCTTTGGCGGCATAAAGGACTCGGGCTACGGGTCCGAAGGCGGAGCCGAGGCGATGGACAACTTCTTCAACATCAAGCTGGTTACAGAAGCCATTTAACCTTCAGGGAAGCACCGTGCGCCGCTTTTTGCCCGACACGTTCACAATCCTGCTCGTCTCAAGCGTCGTCCTTGCCTCGCTGCTTCCGGCAAGCGGCAGTTTTGCGGATTATTTCGGCGTCGCCACAAGTCTCGCCATTGCGCTTCTCTTCTTTCTGCATGGCGCGCGGATGTCGACCGATGTTGTCATTGCCGGCATCCTGCATTGGCGCCTGCACCTCGTCATTCTGCTCACGACATTCGCTGTTTTCCCACTGCTTGGCCTAGCGTTGGGCCTCGTTCCCCATTCGCTCCTGCCGCAACCGCTTTATCTCGGTATTCTCTTCCTGTGCGTCCTGCCGTCCACCGTGCAGTCATCGATTGCATTTACGTCAATAGCCGGCGGGAATGTTCCGGCTGCCATCTGCTCGGCCTCCGCCTCCAATATACTCGGCATGTTCCTGACGCCTCTTCTCGTCGGCGTGCTCTTTTCTGTCGGTGGCCATGGCAGGCTCTCCTGGGATGTCATGGAAAAGATCCTGCTGCAGTTGCTCGCGCCATTTGTCGTCGGGCAGATCCTACAACCGTGGATTGGAAACTGGGTACGCTCGAAGAAGAAGATTCTTACTCCTGTCGACAGAGGTTCCATCCTGATGGTTGTCTACCTCGCCTTCAGCAAGGCGGTCGTCGAGGGATTGTGGCACACCTTCTCTCCGAGAGATATCGCCGTCGTTGTCGGGCTTGACATGCTACTGCTCGGCTTTGTGCTGACCTTCACCATGCGCGCCAGCCGCCTCATGGGCTTCAACAGGCCAGACCAGATCACCATCACGTTTTGTGGATCGAAGAAGAGCCTTGCCAGTGGCGTACCGATGGCAGGCGTCATCTTCGCCGGGCAGTCGATCGGAGCGATCGTTCTGCCGTTGATGCTTTTCCACCAGATCCAGTTGATGGTGTGCGCAGTCATCTCACAGAAATATTCTGCTGCCGCTGAAACGGCATGACGGACAAAGGCCAAAGCGCGTCGCGATTAAACGTATTCGTGCGCCGCGCTTTAGGTCCTTGTTTTTATGCATGTCGTTGGCCCAAAAACCGCTACACACTTTTGGGCGACATGCATTAAAGCGATGAAAGGGCGCTCGCCATGCGTGCCAAAGCTTCCTCGAGGACCGAACGCGGGCAACCGACGTTGAGCCGAATGAAGCCCTCTCCCCCAGGCCCATAGACGCGCCCATCGTATAAGTTGACGCCGGCTCGTTCGACGAAGAAGCGATGTACGCCTCCAACCCTTGCGTCCACTTCCCGTGCGTCTAGCCAGACCAAAAACGAGGCGTCTGGTCGTATAGGGGAGATCCCCGGAAGTGACTCTGCGGCCCGGCTCAATACAAGATCGACGTTGTCGCGAATATAGGGTGTCAGGTGGTCCAGCCACTGATCGCCCGAGCTGTAAGCAACCTCCAGAGCTATGCGCCCAAAGAAATTGGCGTTCACCATGAACGAAGCTTGCATAACCCGGAACAATTCCTCCCGGCGTTTCGAGTCAGCGATGGAAAGCGTGGCCGAAGGCACACCGGCCAAGTTAAAGGTTTTCGTGGGGGCTGTGCAGATGAAGGACTTCGCCGCCGCGGCCTCACTGATCGACGAAAATACGACGTGTGGACGGTCGTTTAGGCGAATGTCGCAGTGAATATCGTCGGAGATGACCAGAATGCCGTAGCGCTCGCACAGCGAATCCAAGCTCTCGAGGTCCTCGCGCGTCCAAGCCTTACCAGCCGGGTTGTGCGGGTTGCACAACAAGAAGGCGCGAGCCCCGTTTGCAGCGAGACGCTCGAAGTCGTCCAGGTCGAGCTCATAACGCCCCTCAACAAGCCTCAAGCGATTGATCAGCAGCGTCCTGTTGTTGTCGCGGACGACTTGAAAGTATGGCGAATAGACTGGCGCCTGTACGATGACGCCGTCTCCTGGCCGCGTGAAGGTCCGCAGTATAGCCGCGACCGAAGGCATAATGGCAGGGGCAGGAAGCAGGGTCGCCAGGTCCACGTGCCAGTTGTGGCGACGCTCGAACCATGATTTGACGATTTCATAATGATGCGGATCGCGCTTCGTATAGCCGTAGATACCATGATTGACAGCCTCCCGCAGGCGCGCGATCACTGGCTCCGGCGCCCGGAAGTCCATGTCAGCCGTCCAGAGGGACATCAGCCCTTCGCCCTCGACACGAGGGGAGAACTCATCCCATTGATTGGCCCATTTCGCAGATCCAAATTGGCTGCGATCGTGGACAACGCCAAAATCAAACTCCTCCGCGCCCAGTTTCCTGGCCGCCGGCACCCCCGGCTGTGAGTATGTCATTGGTTCAGATTCCTAGAAATTATTGTTGCGCAAACCAGCGCGCTGGCAGGAAAGATCGGGACAAGTCACTTCAAGATTTGTCGCAAAAACTGCTGTGCACGCTCCGATCGAGCGCTTTTGATTTCGGAATGCCCGACACAGAAGCTGCCGGCTTTGGTTTGCTGAGCATCAACATCTCCTATGATTTAATGACCGCGCGCGAGGTGACGTTCCACAGACTGCGAGTATCGGGACATTCCGAAGCAGAAGAACCAATAGACGATCGCGGCGAAGAGGTAGCCTGTGGAGGAGATCGTTGGTCCTGCCCAATTCGGATCGATGCGGGCTGCTTCGACCGCGCGCAGGAAGTCTGCGATGCCGACGATCGCCACCAGCGTCGTATCCTTGAACAGGCCGATGAATGTCGAAACGATGCCGGGGATGACGATGGTCAAGGCCTGAGGCAGGATGATTAGCCTCATCATCGTGAAGTACCCGAGCCCAAGAGCCTGGGCGCCTTCGTATTGTCCCTTCGGGATTGCTTGCAATCCGGCGCGTACGACTTCTGCCATGTATGCCGCTGAGAAGAGGGCGGTTCCGATCATCGGCCGCAGCAGCCTATCGGGTGTGAGCGCCTCCGGCACAAATAGAGGCATCATGAAGTTCGCCATGAAGAGAACGGTGATGAAAGGCACACCGCGCACAACCTCGATGTAGAAGACGCAGACAGCCTTGACGATCGGTAGCTCGGAGCGTCGGCCGAGGGCCAGGACGACACCCAGCGGCAGTGAAAACACAATCCCCACGACCGACATCAAGAGCGTGATCATCATCCCGCCCCAGAGCGTGGTGTCGATGACAGGCAGGCCGATCGCTTCGACGCCGCGAAGCAGAGCGAAACCAACAACGGGATACACTCCGAAGAATAGGAGCGCTGCCGTGTTCCGACGCGGAGCGTTCCGCCAAAGGAGCCAAGCGATCAAAATAGCCCCGATTACCTGTGTCAGGTCGACGCGCCAGCGTTCCGTCACAGGATAGGCTCCGTACTGGAGGTAGTTCAGCTTGGCACGAATGAATGACCAGCATGCACCATCGGGATTCGCGCGACAGAGCTCGCTATCACCGCTCCAGACGGCATTGATCAACGCGAAACTCAGGAACTGAGAGACGAGCCACACCGCCAATCCGGTGAAGCATACAGTCAAAAGGCATGAGAACGGGCTTGAGAACAGGTTCTTTCGCGCCCAGGTCAGAGGGCCAGGCCGGATGTCCGCCGGTGGCGGGCTGGCTGGGATATACTCGTGATGGAAAGCCGCCGCGACGGGAAGAGTTGTGGTCATTTATCTCTCCACGAGCGCGAAGCGCAGGTTAAAGGCGTTCATCGCTGCTGACGTGATCAGGGAGATGACCAGATATACGGCAAGCGTTATGGCCATGACCTGGACCGCGGCACCTGTCTGGTTAAGTACCGATCCCGCGAAGACCTGCACGAGGTCAGGATATCCAATGAAAACAGCAAGCGAGGAGTTCTTGATCAAGTTCAGGTATTGGCTGGTCAGAGGCGGAATGATGATCCGGAACGCTTGAGGCACCACAACGAGGCGCAACGTCTTGCCTTGCGGGAGCCCGAGGGCGTGGGCCGCTTCGGTCTGCCCCTTGGAAACCGCCTGTACGCCCCCGCGAACGATTTCCGCGATAAACGACGCCGTGTAGACGGAGAGGCCGATGAGGAGGGCCGCGAACTCAGGGTAGATTTGCTGGCCGCCACGGAAGTTGAAGCCCCTGAGTTCCGGATATGTGAAAGCCCATGGGTTTCCCGCGGCGACATAAGCCGCCAACGGTAGTCCTGTGAGCAGGAGCAGGTTGACGACCAAGACCGGAAGCTGCTTGCCGGTCCGTTTTTGATAGCCGCTTGCATAAGCGCTGAATGCTGTCGCGAATGCGACTGCTGCAACGATCGCGATGGCCACCAAGCCGGCGCCTGCATGAAACTCGACAGCAGGCAGGATGATCCCACGGTTGTTGAGGTAGATCCCCCCAGGAAGGGCGATAGAAGCCTTCGGCGCGGGCAGCGGCTTAAGCACCGCGTTGTACCAGAACAGAAGCTGGAGCAGCAGCGGGATGTTCCTGATGACCTCCACGTATGAAGTCGCCACCTTGGCTACGATCCAATTGTTGGAGAGCCGCGAAATGCCGATCAGGAATCCGATGACCGTGGCAAGCACGATGCCGAAAGCGCTGACAAGAAGTGTGTTCGCGACCCCAACCCAGAACGCCTGGCCATAACTGGAAAGGGTGTCATAAGGGATGAGGGTCTGATTTATCTGGAAGCCAGCCGTTTGGTTCCAGAAGTCAAACGTCAGGGGAATGCCGCGCTGTCTCATGTTGGAGACGGTTTGGGTCGCGATTCCTGTAACGATGACAGCCAGACTTACAGCCAACCCCGCTTGATAGGCGATTGCGCGAAACTTCTTGTCATAGATCGAGAAAGCCCTGCTCAGATGCGCAGGCTGAGAGATGTCAACCATTCGTGCCTCCCAACTTGACCGGAAGGCCGCCGCTCTACGCGGCGGCCTTCCGTTGCTCATCAACGGATGGGGGGCGCGTATTGAAGACCGCCTGCGTTCCAGAGAGCGTTAACGCCCCGCTCGATCTTCAGCGGAGAATCCTTGCCGATCGAACGTTCGAAGATTTCCGAATAATTGCCGACCTGCTTGATGATGTCCTGCGACCACGTTTCGCCGAGCCCTACATCCTTGCCGAAGCTGCCTTCGACGCCCAGCAGGCGTCGGATGTTCGGATTGTCGGAGTTTTTCATCTCGTCGACATTCTTCGAGGTGACCCCGAACTCCTCTGCGGCGAGCATGACATTGAGAGTCCACTTTGCGATGTTCAGCCACTGATCGTCACCTTGGCGCACAGCGGGTCCGAGAGGCTCCTTTGAAATGATCTCGGGGAGAACGACACTGTCGTCGGCATTGGCCATGCGGATACGCGCAGCGTTCAAACTGGACGTGTCGGCGGAGAAGACGTCGCACCGCCCCTCCTCATAGGCCTTGATGACGGCCTCTTCATCGGCGAAACCGACAGCGCTGAAGGTCATGCCGTTGGAACGGAAGTAGTCTGCGAGGTTCAGCTCTGTGGTGGTTCCCTGCGAAACGCAGATCGATGCGCCGTCCAGGTCCTTCGCCGATTTAATGTTCTCCGACTTGCGCACCATGAAGCCCTGGCCGTCATAGAAATACGTGCCGGCGAAAATGATGCCGAGCGAGGTATCGCGCGAGGAAGTCCAGGTGGCGTTGTGGGCCAGAATGTCGATCTCGCCGGACTGGAGTGCGGTGAAGCGATCCTTTGCATTGAGGGGGATGAACTTGACCTTGGTCGCATCGCCGAGGACGCCGGCAGCCACAGCACGGCAGTAATCGACCACGAACCCGGTCCACTTCCCATCGTTGTCAGGGACGCTGAAGCCCGCCGTTGCCGGATTTGTCCCGCAGGTGAGAATTCCTTTTGCCTTTACGTTGTCCAACGTCCCTGCCCAGACGGTGGATGCATAAGCGGCAAACGCCGCCCCGAGAACTCCAGTCATAATCTTGCGCATGGAAGGATCCCCTTTTTTATATTGCAAAAAGAGGGTCGCCCCTAAGGCGTTAATTTGTCAAATTGATTGTCTTCATCCGGATTATGAATATCGTTCATAGCGTTACCGCCGTCGCCGACCCGTGTTTTCGGTCAGTCGAGACTCGCAACCAGAGTTGCCGGTTTTATTGGAGATCGTACTTGAGTAGTGCCGAAGCCGGCACGGCTCACGTCATGAGCTTGTCCGCGAGTATTACTTCGTTCTTCTTTATTTGAGCGGCGTGGTAGAGTTCGGTTATCAGCCGCCGCAGCCAAAGGGCTCCCGGATCAGCGGCCATCTGCCGATGGAGGACGAGGTTTGCGCTTACGGATGAAATGGGGATTGGCGGCGAGAGAAGTGTCACCTCGCTTGTTTCATCAAACATTTGAAGAATTCCGTCGCCGCAATGAGTGATGAGCTCGGTTCCCCTCAGGACCCACGGCATAACCAAGTAGTTTGAGATGGTGGCCACGACCTTTCGCCTGAGACCGCGATCTCTCAGCGCGGCATCAGCCAAGCCCTCAGCCAGACCATCTGCCGAAATCTGGAGATGCGAAGCCGATAGATAAGTCTCGAGGCTCAGCGGACTCCGTGCAATTTGGCTACCGCTCCACACAGCGCAAAGCAACCTGTCCTGCCCAAGCTCCACCTTGACTAGGCTGGGATCATCTTTGAGATTTGCGCCCGTCAACGTGCAGTCTACCTGCCGAAAGTAGTCGGCGCTTTCCGCCTCGACCCGGTTCGCGGGAATCACGTTGAGCGTGGCATGCGGCGCCTGCTCGGAGAATTCCTTAATCAACGGCGGAATGAATATCATCGCATGATAGTCAGTGAGGCCTACACGAAACTTTCGCTCGGTCGTTGTGGGATCAAAAACCTTGTAGCGCCCGATCGACGCGCGAATTTTCGCCAGCGCATCAGACAAATCCGTCGCCAGCTCGAGTGCTCGCGGCGTGGGTCTCATGATGCCGCCATCTCGTGTAAACAATTCGTCCTTGAAAAGTGTGCGCAGCTTGGCGAGAGAGTGGCTGACGGCAGACTGGGTCCGCCCCAAATGGGCGGCGGCGCCCGTGACACTTCGTTCCTGCATCAACACGTCGAAGACGCGAAGAAGATTAAGGTCAACTTCGTCTGAAGACATCGAAAGCTCCATGAGCAAGACTCATGCAGCTTATGGAAGCATTTCACTTTACGCATGGCAACGCCGCGATAGGCGCGTTCGGACCAAGGGGTCGAACCGGCGACCGCCCACCGGCAGCGCGAGATCCTAAGCTTCAAGAAACTGGCCGGGACATTGTCCGGACTTTCGCGGCTATCCTATATCGTATAGGATCGTTCATGGCCCGAAGCATTGTGGGAGCGAGTCGGGACCTATCAGGGTATGAAAGACGGGATGGACATGACTTCGACCAAGCTCATCGCAGCAACGCTGGGCAGTACCCAAATCCAGCGCGCGAACAGCCTTGCGGAGGATGTCTACGAGGCGATCTTCAACCGGCTGATGTCGCTCAATATCCCGCCGGGTGCGCGCATTACGGTCGACAACCTCGTGAAGGAATTCAACGTTTCCCACACGCCAATCCGGGAGGCCCTTGGCCGGTTGGAAGGCGAAGGCCTGGTGGTAAAGCAGCATCTTGTCGGCTATCGCGCGGCGCCACAAATAACGCGCCGGCGGTTTGACGAGCTTTATCAGCTCCGCCTCCTGCTCGAGCCTGATGGCGCGGCAAAGGCGGCCACCGCCATGGACGATGAAAAGCTTGCGATCTTGCAGGAGGCCGCAGGCGTCATGGCAAAGCGTGATGGCCAGGACGAACGCGTGCACCATGCCACCTTTGCCCGTCAGGATGCGATTTTCCACGACCGCATCATGGAATTCGCCGGCAACGAACTCATTCGGGAAATACTGAGTTTCCAGCACGCACACTTTCACATCTTCCGCCTCATGTTTCACTGGCGCGTCACCGAGGAGGCGCTCGACGAACACCAGGCCCTGCTCCACGCATTCGCCGCCGGCGACGCGGTCGCTGCTGCAAGGGCGATGCAACTGCACATCGAGCATTCGCGCGACCGGCTTCTGCCGGCCTTCGAATGAGATTTCAACGACGAGGAGGAGAAAACTATGCCAGGCAAGCGGATTCTCATGCTTACCGGTGATTTCACCGAAGAATACGAAATCTTCGTGTTCCAGCAGGCCATGGAGGCCGTCGGTCATACGGTCCACATCGTCTGCCCGGACAAGAAGGCCGGCGACATCCTGCGGACGTCCCTGCACGACTTCGAAGGCGATCAGACCTACACCGAGAAACTCGGCCATAATGTCGTCATCAACAAGACGTTCGCGGAAGCAGAGGCTCAACTCGACGAGTATCACGCCGTCTACTGCGCCGGCGGCCGTGGTCCGGAATACATCCGCACCGACAAACGCGTGCAGGCGATCGTGCGGCACTTCCACGAAAAGCAGAAGCCGATCTTCACAATCTGCCACGGCGTTCAGATCCTGATCGCGGTCGACGGTGTCGTGCGCGGCAAGAAGGTCGGCGCTCTCGGCGCCTGCGAGCCGGAGGTCACGCTGGCTGGCGGCACCTATATCGACCTCTCCCCCACCGAGGCCTATGTCGACGGCACGATGGTATCGGCAAAGGGTTGGACGGCCCTTGCCGCCTTCATGCGGGAGTGCCTTAAGGTTCTCGGCACCGAGATCTACCACAACTGATGGACTGCGAGCCCGGCTCACGATCCTGCGCCGGACTCCGTCTTCCCGCAGGAGTTTCGCCGCCGCTGCTATAGCGCCCCGGGGTTCCAGCCGCGCCCTCTGTTGCCGAACATCTCGTATCCGTCCTTCGTGACGGCGAGCGTGTCCTCGAGCTTGATGAAACCGCGCTTCGGGTGAAGCATAGTCGTCTCGACGGAAATGACCATGCCCGCCTCCAGGGGGCGATCCGCGTCGACGCCTTCGTAGGCGACCGGGTGGTTGGTCATCAGGAAAGGTGCTTCGTGGCTGATGAGACCCATGCCGTGGCAGAAGAAGTCGGTAAAGGCGGCCGAAGGCGAGCTTTTCAAAACCTCTTCCGCCGCCGCAATCATTTCACGGCCTGAAGCCCCGGCCCTGATCCTGGTGAAGGCCGCCTGCTGGATCGACTCGACTTCAGCTAACAGATCCTCGAGCTCAGAATCGGGCTCGCCGAGCACGCCCATGCGGCAAAGGTCCCCGATATAGCCGTGATAGTTGCCGCCGGAATCGATTGAAAGCACCTCGCCCTTCGCCCACGCCTGCGGCGAGGCCGCACGGTTGTGACTGGCGCCGAGGGTCAGCAGGCAATACTCGAAATGCAGCCCGCGATTGGTCTCTTCTCGCCTCAGCCGTTCAATGATCTCGCCCTTCGTGGATCCCTCCCGTGCCGCGGCTATGGTGGCGAGCATGGAGTCCGTGATGAGCTCGGAGGCAAGCTTGAGTTTTTCCAGCTCCTGCGGCGTCTTGATCGAGCGCAGTCGCTCGAGCGTGTGCGTCGCGTCCACAAAACGCGCACCCTCAAGACGGGAAGTAAGCAGGTCCCGCGCATCGGAGGGCAGGAAGGGCGGCTCGATGCCGATGCGAGCACCCGCCTTACCAATCTTCTTCAGGTGCTCGACGGCAAGCGCCGCAGCGTCGAGTGTACCCCAGGTCGCCGTATGGACCGCGGGTGTCCAGAACGGGTTGTTCTGGTGTTCTCCCCCTTCCATGCGGTTGCCGACATAGGCTGAGTGGTCGGGTGAGCCCTTCTCATAAACGACGATCGGCAGATAACGGCTGTGGCCGATCGCATCCATTGCGGCGAAGAAGATGAACTTGTAGCCACCGAGCAGGTACTGCGTATTGTGCTTGGAGGTGGCGAGCAGCACGTCGATACCTGCCTCCTCCATCAGCCTGTCGAGTTTAGCCGCATCGAAAGGCGGTTCCACCGCGCGCGCTTCGCTTGGACTGATGTTCACGGGTTTTCTCCTAAAAGCCGTTGCCGTCCGCCTTCAGGTACCAGCCGGGATTAATCGGAAATCTGGCAGATCCCGAAGCGCACGCTCGGGGCCGGCTGGCGAATAAGCGACAAACAGTTGCATCGGACCGGATCCCGTGTTCTTCGTCGAGTGGAACCGGCTCTCCGGTACATAGATTGTGCAACCGGGCCCGACCTTCTGCGTCACCGGATTGCCGTTCTCGTCCTCCACCATTTGTTCGCCCTCGCCCGAGATGACGAAGATGATCTCTTCCGCGCCCGGATGATTGTGACGCGCATGCCCCTCGCCGCTCGGCAAGTCGACCACACCACCCGAGAAGCGCTCGGCCCCGTTCACCTCCGGCGCGACCGTCAGTGCGAGGCGGCCCCAGTCGAAGCCGAAGCTGTCGACATCCTTCGGGTAGAGAAAATATTTATCCTTTGCCATGCCGCGGCCTCCTCCCGCATCTTGCTCGCTTCAGACCACCGTACTGATGGCAAGCGCCTTGAAGTCTTCCGTCTGCTTGCGGATCGCCACCTCGGCCGGCAGGCGTTCCATGGAACTTGCGCCATAAAAACCATTGCAGCTTGGGCAACGCTCCAGGATATAGCGTGCATCCTCCGGCATCGAGATCGGTCCACCGTGGCAAAGCACGATGACGTCCTTTCGTACCGAGCGTGCGGCCGCCGCTATCGCGTCGATTTCGCTCACGCAGTCGTCGAGCGACATCGACGAAGTGGCGCCGATCGCGCCTCCCGTGGTAACGCCCATATGAGCGACGACGATGTCTGCACCGGCCTTGGTCATCGCAATCGCTTCTTCCTCGCTGAAGACATAGGGCGTCGTCAGCAGGTCGAGCCGGTGGGCTTCTGCGATCATGTCCACCTCAAGACCATAGCCCATGCCGGTCTCCTCGAAGCTTTGCCGGATCCGCCCGTCGAAGAGGCCAATGGTCGGGAAATTCTGTACACCGGAAAAGCCGATAGCCTTCAATTCCGCAAGAAACTGCGGCATGAAAACGAATGGGTCGGTGCCATTGACGCCGGCGAGTACCGGTGTCGCCTTCACGACCGGCAGCACCTCCAATGCCATTTCCTTCACGATCTCATTGGCGTTTCCGTAGGCGAGCAGACCAGCCGCCGAGCCGCGGCCCGCCATTCGGTAACGGCCGGAGTTATAGATGATGATGAGGTCGATGCCGCCCGCCTCCTCGGCCTTGGCCGAAATCCCCGTGCCGGCCCCGCCTCCGATGATCGGCTTGCCGGCGGCGATCATGCCATGGAACTTTTCAAGAATGGTCTTGCGGGGGATTGCTGGCATCGGCGTCTCTTTCAGGGGTTGGCGATATCTCGGTAGGCGGCGACTGCGGCCTCCGCGAACTGCGGATCGTTGATGTGGAGCGGAAGCCGTTCGATGCGGCGCGCGTCGGTTGTTTCGACGGTGGCCTCCAGCGCCTCGAAGAGCGCCGCATCCGCCGCAGGATCGAAGAAGGCGCCGCCCTCGATATCGAGCGCCGACACGCCTCTCTCCGGGATCAGGAACCGGAGCGGGCCTTTGCAGAGGTTCAGCTTTGCGCCAATCCACCTTCCGATGGCGGCGCACTCCTCCGCCGACGTGCGCATGAGCGTGACGTTCGGGTTGTGGCAGTATAGGAGCCGACCGGCATAACGCTCCGGCACCGTCTCGGGCGCCCAGAAATTCACCATATCCAATGCCCCGACAGAGCCGACATAGGGCAGTTCGGTGCGCGCAATTGCGCCGAGACGATCCTCCGTTGCCGGCAGCACGCCGCCGAAGAGAAGATCGCAGACCTCGGTCGTCGTCATGTCGAGCACGCCCGAAAGAAGCCCGCTGTCTGCAAGCTTCTCCATCGTGCGTCCGCCGGTACCTGTGGCGTGGAAGACCATACAGTCATGGTCGGCTTTGAGCCGCTCGACGATGGCAGTCACACAGGGCGTCGTCACGCCGAACATGGTAAGGCCGAGGGCGGGCTTCGAGGCCGTTTCCTTCGCCGGCCGGTGAGCCATGGCGGTAATCGCTTCGGCCGCGTTTTGCAGGATCACGCGGCTCACACGGTTGAGGCCAGCCATATCGGTAACCGACGGCATCATGATGATGTCGGAGACGTCGACATAGGGTGCTACGTCGCCGGATGCGAGCGTCGAGACCATGACCTTCGGTAGCCCGAGCGGCAGCCTGCGCATGCCGGCGGTGATGATCGACGTCCCGCCACCACCACCGATGCCCACTACACCGGCGACGTCTGCGCGTTCGGGAAGAAAGCGCGCGAAGGCCTCGCCCATCGCGGCGACCGCCGTCCCCCGGTCGTCGCCCGAAAGCACCGTGGCGGGACCGTCCGGATGCGCGGCGGCCACGGTTTCGGCGGAGATGTCGACCGTGATGGTGGGACGACGCGTGCCGACATCGACCAGAACAGGCCGGCCGCCCGCCGCCTCGATGCGGGAAGCAAGATAAGCGAGTTCCTCCCCCTTCGTGTCGGCGGTGCCGACGACGTAGATGTGCTTCATCTCTCCTCCCTGGCGGCTCCGGCCCTCCTCTGCCTCGAAAAGCCGCCTTATGCCGGCCGATTTGCCGGCTCTTGCAAATTTTTGAGATGTACGTATCATAAAGATATGGATGTCTCACGTCAACAGAACGAATCCGACGTACGCGCCGAGCGCGGTCCCCGAGCCCGCACACGCAAACTCATGCTGGAGACCGCCACGCGGCTGATGCAGTCCGGTATCACGCCCTCGGTGAGTGAGGTCGCGGAAGCCGCCGAAGTTTCGCGCGCTACGGCCTATCGTTACTTTCCGAGCCAGGCGGCGCTGGTTCATGCGGTGGTAGACGAGGCGCTCGGCCCGATCCTCGACTGGCGCTCCGAAGCGCCCGATGCGCTCACCCGCGTTGCCGATCTGCTCGCGACCGCCATGCCGCGCATCGACGAATTCGAGGCGACCTTCAAGGCGGCGCTGAAGCTCTCGCTCGACCAGTGGGCGCAGCGCCAGGCCGGCACGCTTGGTAACGAACCACAGCTCACGCGCGGCCACCGCGTCGAACTCCTGCGACAGGTCACCGTGCCACTCGAGGGCAGGGTGTCCACTGAGGCCCGCGAGCAGCTCGCTCAGGCGCTCTCGCTGGTTTTCGGTGTGGAGGTGCTGGTCGTACTCAAGGATATTTGGGGCCTCTCGGCCGAACGCGCGCAGTCCGTTGCAGAATGGGCGGCGGCGGCCTTGGTCGAGGCGGCGATCCGGGAGGCGCAAACCACGGGATGACATCGCCCACTCTCGGCCCAACTCCGGAAAACTGGTTTGACCAATTTGACTGATACGCATGTATGGCGGCTCGTGGACAGCTCTTCCGTAATTGAACTTCCGGTAAGCATGCCAAGCTAAGTACGGTGCGATCGCGGCCTTGCAAGCGGTGATCTGCAGCAAAAGACAACGAGGCAGGGACCTTGACGCTCGCTAGCTTTGGTAATACCAGATTGGTACTGCGGCCCGTTAGGCTTGAGATCTGACACGAGGCACGAGGGGTCGAGGAGGACCCGCCCGCGGAAGCGCCAATCAGGAGGATTTGACAGACGGACCGCCGCGGTAAGGCGGGTGGCGTGTAGAAAAAGGGGAGGAAATATCATGCGCAAGACAGTGGCCGGCCTGATGGCCGGTATCAGTTTTATGTTTGCCTGCGGGACATCCGCGCAATCGCAAGAACTGACGATTTTCTGGGCCGAATGGGACCCGGCCAATTATCTCCAGGAGCTTGTAAACGAATACGAGGCCGAGACCGGCGTGAAGATCACCGTCGAAACGACCCCTTGGGCGGATTTCCAGACGAAGGCCTTCACCGAATTCAACGCCAAGGGCTCGGCCTATGACATGGTCGTCGGCGACTCACAATGGATCGGCGCCGCATCGGAGGCCGGCCACTACGTCGACCTCACCGAGTTCTTCAACAAGCACAAGCTAAACGAGGTGATGGCTCCTGCCACGGTGAAGTACTACTCGGAGTATCCTGCGAACTCCGGCAAGTACTGGTCGATCCCGGCCGAGGGCGATGCGGTCGGTTGGTCCTACCGCAAGGATTGGTTCGAGGACCCGAAGGAGATGGAAGCCTTCAAGGCGAAGTATGGCTATGACCTCGCCCCGCCGAAGGATTGGAAGCAGTTGCGCGATATCGCCGAGTTCTTCCATCGTCCGGACCAGAAGCGCTACGGCATCGCGATCTACACCGACAACTCCTATGACGGTCTCGTAATGGGTGTAGAGAACGCCATCTTCTCTTTCGGCGGAGAACTCGGCGACTACAGCACCTACAAGGTCGACGGGATCATCAACTCGGAGAAGAACGTCAAGGCTCTGGAAACCTACCGCGAGCTTTACGGTTTCACCCCTCCTGGCTGGGCCAAGTCCTTCTTCGTCGAGAACAACCAGGCGATCACCGAAAACCTGGCAGCGATGAGCATGAACTACTTCGCCTTCTTCCCGGCGCTGGTCAATGAAGCATCGAACCCGAACGCGAAGGTCACCGGCTTCTTCGCCAATCCGGCCGGCCCGGAGGGCCACCAGTATGCCGCGCTCGGCGGCCAGGGCATTTCCATCGTCTCCTATTCCGAAAACAAGGAAGAGGCGATGAAATTCCTCGAGTGGTTCATCAAGGACGAGACGCAGAAGCGCTGGGCCGAACTCGGCGGTTACACGGCAAGCGCCAAGGTGCTGGAGTCGGAAGAGTTCCAAAACGCGACGCCCTACAACAAGGCCTTCTATGAGACGATGTTCAAGGTGAAGGACTTCTGGGCCACGCCCGAATATGCCGAGCTGCTGATCCAGATGAACCAACGCATCTATCCTTATGTGACGGCCGGCCAGGGCACGGCAAAGGAGGCGCTCGACGCTCTCGCCAAGGACTGGAACGCGACCTTCAAGAAGTACGGCCGCCACTAACGGGTAAGACATCGCGGGAGGGGGCTGGCTCCCTCCCGCTTCTTCGACTTGGCACCGAACGATACTCGCGCGGACGCGGCGTCGCGCGCAGGCAATGCCGCAACAGGATGGCGCAAGTGCGCCCGGCGTTGGGCTCTCGGAGGAGGAGCACATTGGCCACCGTGGTTATGACATCGCTGGATTCGAAGTCACGCGCTGCTTCGCGGGGCTTGAGCGACATCAAAATTCGCAATCTTTTCATTATTCCGACGATCCTGTTCCTGATCGTCTTTAACATCTTCCCGTTGATCTACTCGCTCGGCTACTCGTTCACCGACTTTCGTGCTTCGACGAACGCGCCGGCCACCTTCGTCGGCCTGCAGAACTACCGGGAACTGCTAAACGACCCCTTCATCTGGGCGAACTTCGCCATTACGGCGAAATACGTGATCGTGTCGGTTACCGGTCAGGTTGTCGTCGGTTTCGGCACGGCGATGCTGCTCAACCGTGAGATTCCGTTCAAGGGCCTGATCACGACACTGCTTCTGCTGCCGATGATGCTGTCGATGGCCGTGGTCGGGCTTTTCTGGAAGCTGCTCTACGATCCATCCTTCGGCATCATCAACTACGCGCTCGGCCTCGGCTCTTTCGAGTGGCTGGCGAATCCTGACATGGCACTCTACGCTGTCGCCATCACCGACATCTGGATGTGGTCGCCTTTCGTGATGCTGCTCTCGCTCGCCGGTCTCTCGGCCGTACCGCGGCATCTTTACGAGGCCGCGGCCATCGATCGGGCGGGGCCTTTCTACACCTTCTTCCGAATCACCCTGCCGCTCGTGGCACCGATACTCATGATCGCGATCATCTTCCGCACCATGGAGGCGTTCAAGACTTTCGACCTCGCCTACATCCTCACAAGCCAGCCGACCACCGAAGTGATCTCGATCCGCCTCTACAAGATGGCGTTTCAGGAATGGCAGACCGGCCGGTCCTGCGCACTCGCCTACATAGTGCTGATCATGGTGCTCGCGATCACCAACATCTACGTCAAGTATCTCAACAGGGTGAAGGAGCGCTGAGATGGCGGCAGTTCAAACTCGCTCCGAGCGCGCGCTGAACCGGGTGGCTATCGCCGCCGTACTTGTCATCACGCTGCTCTTCCTCGCGCCGATCTACTGGATCACGTCTACGGCCTTCAAACCGCGCAACCTCGCGACGACCATCCCACCGACTGTCATCTTCGAGCCGGAGATCTCGCCATTCGTGAAGCTCTTCACCAAGCGCTCTCAGCTGCGCGCAGCACCGGAGCCGGAAGACTATGCTGCCGCTCCCTGGTGGGAACGGCTGGTCTTCGACGGGGGTGAAAAGGTCGTGCGCTCGGGACGCGGTGACGTGCAGTTATCCGGCTATCCCAACCGCTTCATGAATTCGCTGATCGTCGCGATCACCTCTACGGTGCTCGCCGTCAGCATGGGCACCTTCACGGCCTACGGTTTCTCGCGGTTCAAAATGAAGGGCGAAGCGGACCTGTTGTTCTTCATTTTATCGACACGCATGCTGCCGCCCGTGGTCGTGGCAATCCCCATGTTCCTAATGTACCGGGCGGTCGGGCTGAACGACACCCACTGGGGTCTTATCATCCTCTACACCGCCTTCAATCTATCCTTCTCGGTCTGGCTGATGAAAGGCTTCATCGACGAGATTCCGAAGGAATATGAGGAAGCGGCACTCGTCGACGGCTACACGCGCCTGGAGGCCTTCTTCAAGATCGTGCTGCCAGAGGCCGCCACGGGCATCGCCGCGACCGCCGTCTTTTGCTTCATCACGGCGTGGAACGAGTATGCTTTCGCGCTGATCATGACGAACCGGCGCGCGCAAACGGCACCGCCCTTCATCCCGAGCCAGGTCGGCTCTGGCCTTCCGGATTGGACCGTCATTGCCGCAGGTACCTTCCTGTTCCTGCTACCGGTCGCCATCTTCACCTTCCTGCTCAGGAACCATCTCCTGCGCGGCATGAGTTTCGGAGCGATCCGCAAATGACGTTTCGTGCCATAAACCAGAAGTATCTCGAGCCAGGCTCGCAGCTCCTGATGATATTCGGCATCATTGCGCTCTGCCAGCCATGGAACCTGTTCCTTCATCGCTACGGACTGACGATGACGTTAGTCGGGCTGATCGCCTTCATGATCACGTCGAAGGTCCCGCCGGAACAGAAAACTGACGAGAGCAGGAATCCATGACGCAGATTGAATTACGCGGCATTGAGAAGCACTTTGGTGCCGTTCAGGTCATCAAGAACCTCAATCTCGCCATCGCCGACAACGAGTTCATTGTTCTGCTTGGCCAGTCCGGCTGCGGCAAGACGACGACGCTGCGCGCGATCGCCGGGCTCGAAACGATCGATGAAGGCGACATCCTCATCGACGGGCGGCCGGTGCAGCACATAAAGGCGTCGCACCGGGACATCGCCTTTGTGTTCCAGTCCTTCTCGCTCTACCCGCACATGACAGTCTTCGAGAATATCGCCTTCCCGCTCCGCGCCACGCGTGGCAACCGTACGGATATCGAGCGCGAGGTTCAGGCGGTTGCAAAAACGTTGCAGATCACGCACCTGCTCGCAAAAAGGCCGTCGGCTCTTTCAGGCGGCGACATGCAGCGCGTGGCGATCGGCCGGGCACTCGTCCGGCGCCCCAAGGCGATGCTCATGGATGAGCCGATCGGCGCGCTTGACGCGAAGCTCCGCGAAGAGATGCGCGCCGAAATCAAGCGGCTCCACATCAAACAGGGCTCGACCACGATCTACGTAACCCATGACCAGGTCGAAGCCATGTCCCTCGCCGATCGCATTGTCGTCATGCACGAAGGTGTGCTGCAGCAAGTCGGCACCCCCCATGAGGTCTACGCTCGTCCTGCCAACATGTTTGTCGCGCAATTCGTCGGGAGTCCGGTCATGAACATGACTGAGGTGACGGTTTCCGAGGACGCTGGGCATGCGCGCGTCCTGGTCCGAGGTGCTCCAACCGCCTTCGATTTTCCGTCCAGTCTCACGGCCGAGCTGACCGCCGCTGGGGCCGAAAACGGCAACCTCACGCTCGGCGTGCGACCTGAAGGGGTTCTCGTGTCGAGAGAAGCACGTGAGGGCTTTGTGCCCGTCGAGGCCCATATCATCGAACCGCTCGGCTCGCATGACATCATAGACCTGCAGGTTGGCGCCCAGATGCTGCGGGCAAGGACGAAAAGTGGCTTCGTACCCAGGCCCGGCAAGGCCGTCTGGGCTCGGATAAATCCGGCTCAGGCGCATTTCTTCGACAGCTCGACCGGCACATCTTTCGGGATCAGGCTCTGATGGCGCATATCGAACTCAAAGGCATCACCAAGACCTTCGGGGCCCACACTGCCCTGAAGGATCTCAGTTTCGAAATTGCTGACGGAGAGTTTTTCGTGCTGCTCGGCGAGACGGGCGCCGGCAAGACGACGACCCTTAGGCTGATTGCCGGGCTCGAAAAGCCGACGAGCGGACAGATCTTCATCGATGGTGAGGATGTCGCCGACTGGGGGGCCGCCGAACGCGACGTTGCGCTTGTGCTGCAGCAATATTCGCTCTATCCGCGCTACACGGTCCGCGAGAACCTCGAATTCCCGCTTAAGTCACGCATCCGGCGTGTCGAACCGGCCGAAATCAAAGAACGTGTCGCCCGCGCCGCGAGGACGCTCCGCATAGAGCATCTGCTCGACCGCAAGACGGACCGTCTATCGGGTGGCGAGATGCAACGCGTTTCCATCGGTCGGGCTATCGTGCGCAAGCCGCGCGTCTTTCTGATGGACGAGCCTCTATCCGCCCTCGACGCCAAGCTGCGCGAGGCGCTCCGCACCGAGCTCAAGAACCTCCAGATGAATCTCGGGGCAACCTTCCTTTTCGTGACCCACGATCAGATCGAAGCCATGTCGATGGGCGACAAGATCGGCGTACTCAACAACGGCCAGCTCGTTCAGACCGGCACGCCGCAGGAGATCTACCGCAATCCGGTCAACACTTTCGTCGCACGCGCCGTTGGCTCACCGCCGATGAACCTGATCTCAGGGAGGCTTGCGGGCAGCGAGGCCATCTCGGACGAAGGCTACCGATTGCCTTTTGACGCGGGGCTCGGCACTGCGGTTGACGGACGGCCGCTCACCTTCGGCATCCGCCCCGAGGATCTCTTCCTCGAAAGCGGCGCACCCGGCGAAGCCCGCGTACACGACGTCGAGAATCATGGCGTCGAGAAGATCGTCACGCTTCGCACAGGCAACCATTTCTTGCAGGCGACGGTGCCGGCTCAGACCGACCTCGAGATTGAGGAGTCTGTTCGCTTCTCATGGAATCCGGAAAAGGTCGTGCTCTTCGACGGCGGAAGCGGGATGAGCCTGCGTCACGCTGGCTGAGTTCCCGATCGAAACGGCCAAGCTGGCTACACCTACAGTTTGCGGGAAGAACCGCCGGATCACTGCCGCCGCGCAGGATAGCGGCAAGACAAAAAACTACAGCGCCGCTGTAGCGCTTTGAATTGCTGCATGTTTTATCCTTAAATCGAATGCGATTTGAGGAAACTTGCAGTAGCGATGGTGGCAGAAGAGCCTCTCCGTCCGGAGTGGGGCGGCGTCGCGACGCCTTACGTCGGGAAGCGTCGCCTATAGTATTCGACGACCTCAGGGTTGCGGAGATTAACGGGCAAGCCGCCTTTCAGGATGCGGATCGCTTCGGCCGCAGCGCCCGTTCCCATGCGCATCATGCTTTCCTCGGTGATGCCGGCGAGGTGAGGCGTCACGATCACATTGTCCAGCCGGAAGTAAGGATGCTCGAGCGGCAGGGGCTGGGTAGAGAACACGTCGAGCGCTGCTCCGCCGATACGGCCCATCTCCAGCGCCTCCATCAACGCTGAGTCATCCACGACGGGGCCGCGCGACACGTTGACGAGGATCGCGCCCGGCTTCATGCGCGCAATCCGCTCGCGGCTCAAGAGCCCGGTCGTCTCGGGTGTGAGCGGGCAACAGAGAACGACGATATCCGCCGCCGAAACCAGGTCGTCGACCGAGAGAAAGCGCACACCGTCAGGCAGGCTTTTCGGCGAGCGGCTGTTGGCAACGATCTCCAGCCCAAACCCGTACTTCGCTATCCGGAAGATCGCCTTTCCCACATTGCCCATACCGATGATGCCCATGGTGCGTCCGGCGAGGTCGAGTGCTCGGTCCGAGTGGGCTCGCCCGGCACTCCAACCCATGCTTCTGAGATCGCGGTCCATAGGACGGAACTGGCGCAGCAACGCAAGCGTCACCATGAAGACGTGCTCCGCAACAGTCGGCGCGTTGACGGCCGGCACGTTGGCGATAAGCACACCGGCCGCCGTGGCCGCGTCATAGGGAATCATGTCGAGCCCCGCGCCATGCCGGACTGCCGCGCGCAGGGCCGGTGCGTTTCCGAAGAAGGCGGGCGGGATCGGCGCGCGCACGATGACAATCTCCGCACCCTCGCCTTCACGAAGCAACGTCTCGGGATCGGGGGCGGACGCGACGCGGAGATCACCCGCCGCTTTCAGCATGGCCTCGGCGTCGCGGTGCAGGGGATGGGTCGAGAAAATGAAACTCATCGGCCTCCTCATTGCCGACCGGGGACTACTCCGCGGCTGTCGCAGGCCCGCCGATGAGGCCCTTCCAGTAGCTCTCCGCGCCCTGCAGATGCGCATTCATCAAAGCTTGGGCGAGATTGCCGTCGCGTGCGAGCAGCGCCTCGTAGATACGGATATGTTCTTCATGCGAGCGGCGGCTGCGGGCGATATCCGCGAAGTAGATGGGCAGCCGCTGCTCGCCCATCGTGTAGTAAACGCTGCAGACGCGGTGGAATACGCTGTTCTTCGTCGCCCGAACGATCTCCAGATGAAAATCCCTGTCCTCCCGCGCGAGGCCCTCGCCTGCAGCGATCTTCGCCTCGGAAGCGGCGAGAATTTCGCGCAGGCGTTCGTAGTTCTCCTCCGTCGCCCGCGCGCAGGCGAGTTCCGCCGCCTTGATCTCATGGATCTTGCGGAGCTCCACCGTTTCGTAGATCACGATCGGGTCCAGCGGCACGCCAGCACGCGCAAAGAGTGCGATCGCCTCGACGCTCGCCTCCGTCGTCGTGAGATAGATACCCGACTTCGCCCGGCGCTCCACGATGCGCATGGCTTCGAGGATTGCCAGAGCCTCCCGAAGCTGCCCTCGGCTAACGGCGAAGTGCTCGGCGAGCTCTCGCTCCGATGGCGTTCGCCCATTGCTGCTTGAAGTCGTAAATAGATGGGCCGCTAGATCGGAAAGCAGATTGTTTTCTTTCATGGTTACAGTCTTTGCGCGTGAGTCTCCAGGACGCGTTCGTTTATCGTAAATCCCAGGCCGGGTTTATCAGGAATCTCCATCATCCCGTCTCTCACAGCCACGGTCTCCTCGACGAGGTCGTGGATCATCGGGTTCGCGCCAACCGAGTATTCGATGACAAAGCTTGCCGGGGAAGCCGCGCAGATGTGCAGGCCTGAGAAGAAACACGGGGCACCGGCCCACAAATGCGGGGCGAAACGGAGGTTGAAGGCACTGGCGATCGCACCAATGCGCATGGCTTCCGTAATGCCGCCGCAGAAGGCCGGATCGGGCTGGAAAATATCGGCCGAGCGCAGCACCGCGAGGTCGCGGAAGGCGAACCGAGTGGCCTCGCTCTCGCCGGCTGCGATCGGCACCTTTCCAGCGGCGCGCACTTCCGCCATGCCGGCCTTATCGTCTGCGATCACCGGCTCCTCGAACCAGGCAAGATCGCAATCTTCGACGAGATGGATGAAACGTTTCGCGTCGGCAACCGTATAGGTGCCATGTGCATCGACCATGATATCCACCGAGGAGCCTAGCGCCTTGCGGGCAGCACGCACGCGGGCGGCCGAGACGTGCGGGGCGCGGTCCATTGCGCCGACCCTCATCTTGACCGCCTTAAAACCGCCATTGGCAATGTAAGACTGCAGCTGGCCGCCGATCTTTTCGGCACTCTCCCACCCGCCGGAAGCATAAGCAGGCAACCGGTCCGCCTTGCGCCCGCCGAGAAGCTTCCATACCGGCACGCCCAGCGATTTGCCAAGAATGTCCCACAATGCAATGTCGACCGCGCTGATCGCGGCAATGGAGAGGCCCCGGCGCGAGAGCTCCGGCATCGCATGACCCGACATGGCCGCCGTTTCGTGGCGCACGCCGTTGTAGAGCATCTCCCAGATCGCGGAGACGTCGGCAGGGTCGCGACCGACGAGCTTCGGCCCCACCTCATGGTTCAGCATGTGCACGAGCGTGCCGTAAGTACCCGCGCTACCCGCAGCATTCTTGCCCTCACCCCACCCCACGATTCCGTCATCTGTCTCTATCCGCAGGATTGCCGCGTCGAAGGTTGTCAGGCGCCCGAAATCGCTGCGATGCTGCCGACTTGCTTCGATGGGTATGCGAACCCACCAGGCTTGGACGGTCTTGATACGCATTTCGCCTCCCCAACCTCGCGGCGCGCCGGCCGCAGGGCATGCTCGGGACCGGTCCTCACTTGATCAGCGGCAGGATGGTCTCGGCGGTGATCCGCATCTGGTCATCGTAGAACTTCTCGGTCAGCAGGCTCGATCCGTGGTCCTGTATGAACTTGAGCTGCTCGGGCGGGATATCGACCGGGTTGCGTTCGACCATGTCGGGATATTTCGCCGCCGGCGTGCGATCGACCGGAGCCACGAACTCATTGGTGAGCGCGCCGTCGTATCCGATCTCTTTCAGAGTGGCGACGATCTTCGGCCAATCGAGATGACCGAGGCCTGCCGCAAAGCGGTTGTTATCCGCCACGTGGAAATCGAAAAGCCGGTTTCCGGCGAGCCTGATCGCGTCGTATATGTCCTCCTCCTCAATGTTGAGGTGAAAGGCATCGAGGCAAACCCCGCAATCGGGATCGACTGCATCGGCTAGCGCAAGCGCTTGGGCAGCACGGTTGAAGAGATAAGTCTCGAACCGGTTGAGCGGCTCGATGGCCAGCCGGACGCCCTTTTTCTGGGCGTGGGCGAAGCACTCCTTGGTCGCATCCACGACCCACTTCCATTCCTCCTGCTCGGTGCCATCCGGAACGACCTTGCCGACGGTCGCCGGGACAAGTGTGACGATCTCGCCTTCGAGTTCACTCACCATGGTGATGACGCTCTTCACGTAGTCCACGGATTTTGCGCGCTGGCCCTCGTCCTTGGCTGCGAGGTTGCGCTCGCCGAGCGTCAGCGTCACCGCGCCCCAGCAGCGAATGCCGTGTTCCTTGAGCAGCGCGCGAGTGTCGTTGATGTCGTACTGGGCCGGCTCGCCTGAAATCTCGATGCTCTCGTAGCCGTACTTCTTGATGCGCTTCAGCGTGACGGCGAGAGGCTCCGCCCGCATCCAGTTGTGCGTCGAAAGGTGCATAAACGTCCTCCCAGACTAGCGTTACTCCCGAGTCACTCAAGGCGGTGCGGGGCACCTCCTCCACTTCGACCGAACTCATTCTGGTTTGGCCAATTTTCCCTTGTCAAAGCTCTATCCCAAATTATCGCTGGCGGCAAGGCGCCTGCGCCGCCTCGGTATTTCATGCAGTTATGGGCGTATCTCGCCCGCTCCGCTTTGAGATCATTGACGTCGTCGCCTTGACCAAATCGCCACATTTGGTATTACCAGATCGCGGCGGGCACAGGGAGGCGTTTACCGCGGCAGCCAACGCCGGGAGGGGGAATGATGAAGATCGGTATGTGCATGTTTCTTTGGACGACGAGCGTCGGGCGGAAACATGAAAAGCTCCTCCGGGACATTAAGGCGACCGGCTTCGACGGGGTCGAGATTCCGATCTTCGAGGGCACTCCGGACGACTACCGCCGCCTCGGCGCATTGCTCGATGGCATAGGTCTCGAGCGCACTGCCGTGTCTGCCATGAGCGACCCTTCCATAAACCTGATTTCGCCTGACGCAGCGACACGCAAGCGCGGCATCGCCTACATGCAGTGGGCTATCGACTGCGCCGCCGCCCTCGGCGCGCTGACGCTGAGCGGGCCACTGCATTCTACGCTGGGCCAGTTCTCCGGCACCGGGCCCACCGCCGCGGAACTGAGGCGGTCCATCTCCTCGCAGTGCACGATCGGCGATCATGCCGCTGAGCGCGGCGTCACCGTTGCGCTCGAGGCGCTGAACCGCTTCGAATGTTATCTCGTTAATACGATGGAGGACCTCGCCGCCCATATCGATGCAATTGGGCATCCGAATATTCGCGCGATGTACGACACCTTCCACAGCAATATCGAGGAGGCCGATCCCGTGGGAGCCTTCACCCGCAATGCGGACCTCATCGTTCATGTCCACATCTCGGAGAACGACCGCGGCGTACCGGGCCGTGGCAACATTCCATGGCCGGAGATCTTCAAGGCGATCCGCGCGAGCGGCTATGACGGCTGGCTGACAATCGAGGCCTTCGGCCGCGCATTGAAAGACCTTGCCGCCGCAACGAAGGTCTGGCGCGATTTCTTCGAGGCGCCCGAAGCGGTCTATCGCGATGGATACCGTCACATCCGCGAGGGATGGCAGGGAGCTGCATGACAGGCCGGGCCCCCCGGCCGAAATCATAGATACGCCAATTGAAATAGCCCGTGTGCGCCGCTCACCAAAGCCTCGCACATTTTCCGGCGCTTAAAGCGGAGGTACCGGCCCTTGCGTCGCCAACGCCGCGGTGGAACGGACAAACAGATTGAGGCCGCCGCCGTCGGCGACGGCTGTAGTCGGAAATCTTGGGAAAAGCTAATGGCGGACAGAGAGGGATTCGAACCCTCGATACGCTTTCACGTATACACGCGTTCCAGGCGTGCGCCTTCAACCACTCGGCCACCTGTCCATCCTCTGCAGCCGGTGGTCGATCCGGCCGGATGGGAGAAGCGAAGCTCCTCCGCGTCGCCGGCAAAACCGGCGGACGGGCGCGATATATACCGATGATGCGCGCGGGATCAACTGGTTTCTGACAGATTGTTGACATGTCTTTGAAACGCGCCGGACCCGTCGGCATTGCGCTCGGCCGCGGACGCGCCTATCTCTCTTGAGCAAGACGAGGAAGATGTGAAAACGGCTTTGCGCTCGCGTTCGTCTTGGACCGAGCGCACAAGCGGGAATTGTCGAGGGCTAGGCGAAGAGGGACGGATGCGGCTACTCATCAGGTTTGCAAGCCTTCTCGCGCTCGCGGCCGCCGTGCTTGCAGGCACCGTCGACTCGATCCAGTCGGTTGCTGCCTCCGAGCCCGTCATGACTTCGCTTTCCGACGGGATCGCGGCACTCGGCCCGGATGCGCTCAACTGGATTCAATCGCTGCAGCGCACCGATGCCGGGCCCGCCGTCTGGCTGACCGCGCTGCATTGGCTCTTCCTGCAGCCGGCCTTTGCCGTATTCCTCACCATCGCCCTCCTCCTGTGGATGGCGGGCTACAGGAAGAAGCCGGCCGCCGGGCGCTTTGCCGCCTGACGGGCGAATCGCCGAACTTCATCGCTTCCGGCGCAGGAAGGAGCCGCGGATGTTTCTGATCGACATGTTCAACAAGAAGACCATCCTGCCCGACGCCGCGACCGCCCTGCGCGGGCGCGAGGAGGCGATCCCGACGGCGACGACGCATTTCGTCTCTGGCCGTCCGCTCAAAGGCCCCTATCCCGAGGACATGAAGAAGGTGCTGTTCGGCATGGGCTGCTTCTGGGGCGCCGAACGCCTGCTCTGGCAGATCCCCGGCGTCTATGTGACCGCCGTCGGCTATTCCGGCGGGCTCACGCCGAACCCGACCTACCAGGAGACGACGACGGGGCTGACGGGCCACGCCGAGGTGGTGCTGGTGGTCTATGATCCGGCCAAAGTCTCCCTCCAGCGCCTGCTCAAGACCTTCTTCGAGGAGCACGATCCGACCCAGGGCATGCGCCAGGGCAACGACATCGGCACGACCTATCGCTCGGCGATCTATGTCTATGACGAGGAGCAGCTCGCCGGGGCGAGCGCCGCACGCAACGCCTATCAGAGGGCGCTGAAAGCCTTCGATCATGACCGGGCGATCACCACCGAAATCGCGATGGCCGGGCCGTTCTATTTCGCCGAGGATTACCATCAGCAATATCTCGCCAAGAACCCGGACGGCTATTGCGGTCTCAGCGGTACCGGCGTCAGTTGCCCGATCGGCGCGTGACCTTCGCGCCGCGGACCGAAACCGGGGCGCGGCCCGTCTCTTCTCAACTTGCGGCCGCTTTGCCGGCTCTTGCGCTCCAGCGCCGCGCGTCCGATCAGACGCGCACAGATCGCCGTAGCACTTTGAATCGCTGCATGATTCACTCCTCGAACCGATTCCGATTCAAGCAATCGTCGCGGCCGGACGGCGTTTTTACCATCTGAAAAATTTTGGGTGTTTTTTTGCCGAAGCCGTGCAAGGATGCGCCCACCCAAGCCTTAAAGAGGGGCGGGTTCCGCCGATCGGCCCCATATGGGCCGGCGGAAGACCCGAAAAGATCAATAGCGACAACAGGGCTGCACGATGAAGAAAACCATTCTCGGTCTCTTTGCTTTCTCGATGATGTCTGCGACGGCACTTGCCGCGGACATCAAGCCGGCGATCATCTACGATCTCGGCGGCAAATTCGACAAATCCTTCAACGAGGCCGCGTATAACGGCGCCGAAAAGTTCAAGGCCGAAACCGGCATCGAGTATCGCGAATTCGAGATCGCCAACGACGCCCAGCGCGAACAGGCGCTGCGCCGCTTCGCCAGCGACGGCAACAGCCCGATCGTCATGGCAGGCTTCAACTGGGCGGCGTCGCTCGAGAAGATCGCGGCGGAATATCCGGACACGAAATTCGCGATCATCGACATGGTCGTCGAAAAGCCGAACGTCAAATCGATCGTCTTCAAAGAGCAGGAAGGCTCCTATCTCGTCGGCGTTCTTGCCGGTCTCGCCTCCAAGTCCAAGACCGTCGGTTTCGTCGGCGGCATGGACATCCCGCTGATCCACAAGTTCGCCTGCGGCTATGTCGGCGGCGCCAAGTCGACCGGCGAGAACGTCAAGGTGCTCGAGGCCTATACGGGCACGACGCCGGACGCCTGGAACGATCCGGTCAAGGGCGGCGAGATCGCGAAGTCGCAGATCGACCAGGGTGCCGACGTCGTCTATCACGCCGCCGGCGGTACCGGCGTCGGTGTGCTGCAGGCGGCAGCGGATGCCGGAAAGCTTGGCATCGGCGTCGACTCCAACCAGAACATGCTGCAGCCGGGCAAGGTGCTGACCTCGATGCTGAAGCGCGTCGACGTCGCGGTCTACGACTCTTTCAAGGCGGCCAAGGACGACAAGTTCGAATTCGGCGTCTCCAATCTCGGCCTCAAGGAAGACGGCGTCGGCTACGCGCTCGACGAGCACAACAAGGCTCTGATCACGCCGGAAATGCTGGATGCGGTCGAGAAGGTGAAAGCGGAAATCATCGCCGGCAAGGTCCAGGTGCATGACTACATGACAGACGAGACCTGCCCGTACTGATCCTCTTTCGAGGGGTGCCAGACCGCCGGTTCACCCGAACCGGCGGTTTTTTGTTGGGAATTTCAGTAATGCGGCGGCCGCGTCACCGGGATCGCGTCGCGCGCCTGCTCTTCGAGGCTCAAGAAGCGCTCCGTCAGCCGATCGAGCTTTGCACGCGTCTGCTCGACCACCTTCCACTGTTCGGCGAGCTGATCTGAAAGCTCTTCGATGGTCTTGGCCTGATGGGCCACCGTCTCCTCCAGACGGGTAATCCGGTCCTCTGCCTCGCTCATCATGCTTCTCCATCCGCCAGGTTCAAACTTGCGCGCAGGATGTCCACGCCCGATCGGGTGTCAAGCGTTCATTAACTCCGAAGCGTGAGCGGGGCGACGCTGGCAAAACCCGGATCGCGCGCGGAAAGCATCTTGTGCAGATGCACCATCATGCCGGCGGCGAAAAGCGGCGTCAGCAGGTTGAGCAGAGGTATGGCGAGGAAGGCCGTCAGGATGAGGCCGGCGAGAAATACCGTCGCACGATGTTTGACGCGGAAGAGCCGGGCCTCAGCCGGCGGGCGATGGCGCATGGCGGCGAACTCGAAGAATTCGCGCCCGAGCAAATAGCCGTTGACGAGGAAGAAGGCGACGAGATTGACCCCCGGCACAAGCAGCAGCATGAGCGCGACGATGTTGCCGAGAATGACGACGCCCAGGAATTTTACCGAGGTTACCATCGCCTCGGCGAGCGGCAGCGGCGTTCCGGGTGGCTCACCGGGATAGTCGCGCTTCTCCACCACCTCGGCAACGTCGTCGAGGAAGAAGCCGGCGATCAGCGCCGTTACCGGGGCGAGCAGCAGCGCCAGAGCGAGTGCAAGGCCGAGGCTTGCGAAGATACCGACAACGAAGGTCAGCCATCCGGCCCAATCCGGCGTGCCGGGCATCAGCGCGTCTATCCACGGCAGCGCCAGCCATACGAAGAGCTCGCGGATCAGAAACCAGAGTGCGACGAGCGCCAGCAATGTGAGCCCGATGACCTTCCAGAAGACCGTGCGGGTCTCCGCCGCGAAGAGATTGGCGAAGGCAAGCCGCGCCGCATCGAGAATCATGATCGATCTCCATAGGACAAGTGGGATCGATGTAGGCAGCCGCACCGGCGTCGGCAAGACACTTGCATCGAGCGCTCTCGCAGTGCACCTAAAGCGCGTCGCGTTCAATCGACTTCATGGGACGCGCTCAGGTCGTTTTCGTGCATGTCGTTGTCCCAAAACCGCTGCACTGTTTGGGCGACACGCATTAACGGATATCTGCGCCTAGCGTAGCCGATCAAGGAAGGACGCACGACGTTGTAGAATCAACAGGTCGGCGCTGGCAAACACCATGCACGGCGATATGCTAAACGGAACAAGTCAGGTCCAGCGCTGCGGACCGTAGACAGCCCAGGGGGAAGCCATGACCCACCACAAGACGCTTGCGAGCCTTGCCGTCCTCGTACAATCGGGGCAATCGGATCCGGTCGCACTCGCCGAGGATACGCTGACACGCATCGAAAGCCATTCGGATCAGGCGATCTTCGTCGGGCTCATGCGCGAACGGGCGACACGGGAAGCAGAGGCCGCTTCCGCGCGCATCAAGGCCGGCCGCTCGCTGGGCCTTCTCGACGGCCTGCCCGTGGCTTGGAAGGATCTCTTCGATCTTGCCGGCAGCGTCACGACCGCAGGTTCTATGATCCTCAAGGACAGTCCGCCGGCCGCCGCCGACGCAGCGGTCGTTGCGGCGCTCAGCGGTGCCGGCATGGTTAGCGTCGGGCGCACCAATATGAGCGAATTCGCCTTCTCCGGCCTCGGCATCAATCCGCATTACGGCACGCCCCGCAATCCGGCCCCCGCCGACGTCCATCGCATTCCCGGCGGCTCCTCCTCGGGCTCGGCTGCAGCGGTCGCCGCAGGTCTTGTACCGCTGGCGATCGGCACTGACACGGGCGGATCGGTCCGCATCCCGGCTGCGATGACCGGCATCGTCGGCTATAAGGCAACGCGTGGGCGCTATGCGATGAGGGGCGTTTTCCCGCTCGCCGAAAGTCTCGATTCACTTGGCCCCCTTTGCCATACGGTGCAGGACGCCGTCTGGGCGGACGCGGCCATGCATGGACTGACCGCGCCGGTGATCCGCCGCGCGGAAATCGCCGATCTCTCCATCGTCGTTCCGGAAACCATCGTCTTCGACGAGGCGGAGCCGGAAGTCGTTACGGCCTTCGAGCAAGCGATCAAGCGGCTCGAGGCGGCGGGGGCGAAGATCAGGCGCCAGGCTTTCCCGAGCTTTTCCAAAATCTTCGAGCTCATGGCGCGCCACGGCGCACTGGTGAACGCGGAAGCCTATGCGCTTCATCGGGACCGCCTCGCCGGCGCTGAGGCGGCGCGCATGGACCGCCGTGTCGTCGCCCGCACGCGCCTCGGCGAAAAGATCACCGTCAGCGACTATATCGCGCTTCTCGCCGCCCGCGACCGGCTGATCCATGAGACTCTCGAAAGCCTCAAGGCGGGCGAGCTAATCGCGCATCCGACGGTGCCGCATGTCGCGCCGCCCGTCGATCCTCTGCTTGCCGATGACGATCTCTTCTTCAAGGTGAACGCCAGGACGCTGCGCAACACCTCGATCGGCAATTTCCTGGATTTCTGCGGCGTTTCCATCCCCTGCGGTACGGGCGCCGCCGGAATGCCGGTCGGCTTCCTGCTTTCAGCGCCGCACCACCAGGACGACCGGCTACTTTCCGCAGCACTTGCCGCTGAAGCGATCATCCGGGGTGAGGTATGATCGTCTGCTTCGACATCGGCGGCTCGGCGATAAAGGGCGCGATCACCCATTCTCCGGAGCGGATCTTCCCGCTTCCCCGCCGCACGACGCCGCTCACCGATTTTCGCCGCTTCGTAGAGGCAATGGAAGCGGTGCTCGACGAAGCGGGCGGACTGCCCGACGGAATCGCAATCTCCATCACCGGCGTCATCGACCCCGAAACGCGGCGGATCAAATGCGCCAATATCCCCTGCATCGACGGACGTGAACTGGCGGCCGAGCTCGAGGCGGCGCTGCACCTGCCGGTCAAGATCGCCAATGATGCCGATTGTTTCGCGCTTGCCGAAGCCGGCATCGGCGCCGGACGCGGCCACCGCATCGTCTTCGGCGCGATCCTTGGCACCGGCGTCGGCGGCGGCCTGGTGGTCGACGGCAGGCTGATAAACGCCGATGGCGGCTTTGCCGGCGAATGGGGACATGGGCCCGCCGTCGCATCGGAGGGCGGACATCCGCCGATCGCCATACCGGCTTATCCCTGCGGCTGCGGGCAAAGCCGCTGCGTCGACACCGTCGGCGGCGCGCGCGGGCTTGAAAGGCTGCATGAGACGATCCATGGCAAGACGCTCTCGAGCCAAGAAATCATTGCCGCCTGGCAGGACGGGGACGCGGCGGCGGCGCGGTCGATCGACGTCTTTGTCGACCTCTTAAGCTCGCCGCTGGCCCTGGTGATCAACATAACCGGCGCGACGATCGTGCCGGTCGGAGGCGGCCTCTCGAATTCCGAGGCACTCATCGCCGAAATCGATCGGACAGTGCGGGCCCGAATCCTCCGCCGTTTCGACAGGCCGCTGGTGGTCAGCGGCGAGTGCCGGGTGGAACCGGGCCTGATCGGGGCCGCCCTGCTCGGCTTCGGAGGGAAGGCATCGTGAGCGGCATCCTGCTCGAGGTCTGCGTCGACGACGCGCAAGGATTGGCGGCGGCGATGGAAGGCGGCGCCGACCGGATCGAACTCTGTTCGGCGCTTGCCGTCGGAGGCCTCACTCCGAGCCCCGGGCTGATGGCGCTCGCCGGCCCGCCGCCGGTGCCGGTCTATGCGATGATCCGCCCTCGCCCCGGCGATTTCGTTTATGGTGGGGCCGATCTCGACGTGATGCGCCGCGACATCGATGCGGCGCGCAATGCCGGACTCGCCGGCGTGGTGCTTGGAGCCTCGCTCGCCGATGGCCGGCTCGATGCGCGGATGCTGACGAAACTCGCGGGTCACGCCGCGGGTATGGGGCTCACGCTGCATCGAGCCTTCGATCTGGTGCCGGACTTCGCCGAGGCGATTGAGATCGCGGTCGAGCTTGGCTTCGAACGCATCCTGACCTCGGGTGGCGCGAGAACCGCGCCGGAAGCGGTCGACACGCTGGCGCGGCTCGTCGAATTGGCGGCGGGGCGTGTTTCCATCATGCCAGGCTCGGGCGTCAGCCTCAGCAGCATCGACGCGCTGCTGCCGAGGCTCGCGGTCACGGAGGTGCATTCGTCCTGCTCCGTTGGTGAGCCGGCTAGAAACCGGCGCCTTACTGAGATGGGCTTCGCCGCAGCGGAGCGGCGCATCACGAATGCGGCGACGATCCGGACGATGCGGACGCGCCTCGACGCGTTGACGACGAAGCCTTAGGCGGAGAAAACGACGTCTCCGCCGATCCAGGTCGACTTCATGCCGAGCTCGGGTGTGAGCAGCACGAAATCGGCGTCGGTCCCGGGCAGGAGCCGGCCCTTGTGCGAGGCTATGCCCATGGCGTCGGCCGGATAGGCGGATGCCATGCGGATCGCCTCCTCGATCGGCAAGCCGAGCTTCTCATGTACGAAGCGGACGGAGGAGAGCATGTCGATGTCCGCTCCGGCGAGCGTGCCGTCAGCAAGCGTCAGCCGCCCGCCCTGGCGAAGGATTTCGCGGCCGTTCAGGGAGAAGCTGGTCTGATCGGTGCCGATCGGCGACATCGCATCGGTGACGAGGAATATCTGCCCCGGCCCCTTCTTCCCGCGCAGCGCAATGGCCATGGCAGCCGGAGCGACATGGAACCCGTCGGCGATCAGGCCGGCATGCAAGGCTCCGGTCGCGAGCGCCGCGCCGACCAAGCCCGGTTCCCGATGGCCGAGTCCGCTCATCGCGTTGAAGAGATGCGTGACGGTTCGGGCGCCTGCCTTGGCGTAGGCGCAGGCCGTATCGAACCCGGCATCCGTATGGCCGAGGCTGACGACGACACCGGCATCGGTGAGCGCTTTCACCTGCTCCCTCGTCGCATTTTCCGGGGCGACCGTAACCATCAGGCAGCCGAGCGCCTGGGCGCAGGCGAGCATCTCGGCGAGATCGTCATCCTCCATCGGCCGGATCAGCGACGGATCGTGAGCTCCCTTGCGCGCGACGGAGAGATGCGGACCTTCTAGATGCAGGCCCAGGAAACCGGGCACCGCCGCGGCCCTCGCCTCGAGACCCGCCTTGATGGCCGCGGTCCTGACCTTGCGCGTGTCGGTGATCAGCGTCGGGAGCAGCGCGGTGGTGCCGAACTTCGCATGCGCCGCGCAGATCCGCCGAATGCCGTCGAGCGTCGGCTGCTCATTCATAAGCGCGCCGCCGCCGCCATTGACCTGCAGGTCGATGAAACCGGGCACCAGCAACAGGCCACGGGCATCGATGCTCTCCCCGCCGGCCGCGGCACTACTGGCTGGAACGATCGCCTTGACATGCCCAGCCTCGATGACGAGGGCGGCACCGTCATGCCAGTCGATACCGTCGAAAATCCGCGCTCCGGTGATCGTCTTTTTCGCAGTCATCGTGTCTCCGTAACCTTTTTGAGGCTCGCCGGCGCATCGGGGTCGAGCCCGCGCGAACGCGACCAGGCTTCGACGAAGCCATAGAAAGGCAGGATCAGCGTCAGCGCATCGGTGAGCGGGTGTCCCGTCTCGACGAAGGGCAGGCGCTTTGCCGTTTTCGCCGCCGCCGAGGTAACATGCACGACGGCGCCCTTGGCGCTCATGCCGTCGGCGATGTCGGCGACCGACGCCTCGGCGGCATCGCGGGCGGCAAGGACCAGCACCGGGAAGCGGGGGCCGACGAGCGCCACCGGTCCGTGCAGCACTTCCGCCGCGGAATAGGCCTCGGCATGCATGCCCGACGTCTCCTTGAACTTCAGCGCCGCCTCACTGGCGATCGCGAGCGCCGGGCCACGGCCCAGCACGTAGAGCGATTCCGCTTCGCCGAGATCGGCGGCGAAATCCTGCCAGTCGAGCTTCACAGCCTTGGCGAAATGGTTCGGCAGCTCCGCGACCGCGCGCTTCAGGCCGGCTTCTCCGGTCCATTCGCCGAGGACGGCAAGGCCCGCGACTATGGAGTTAACATAGGATTTGGTCGCTGCCACGGCAATTTCGGGACCGGCGCGAATATCGAGCGGATGGGTGCAGGCCTCCGCGATCGGCGAGGGCAGCGTGTTCGTCAGCGCGATCGAGACTGCGCCGGCACGCGTCGCAGCTTCGGCCATGGCGACGATGTCCGGGCTCTTGCCGGATTGCGAGATCGCGATCGCCGCGGCACCGCCGAGCTGCAGTTCGGCACCGTAGATCGAGGCAAGGGATGGCCCGAGCGAAGCGACGGGACGGCCGGACGTGAGCTCGATCGCATATTTCAGGAATAGGGCGGCGTGATCGGAGGAGCCGCGGGCGATCGTCACCAGAAAGGCAGGATCCTTGGCCTTGAGCGCAGCACCGGCGGCGGCAAGCGCGGCGCCCGAGCGGTCCAGCAACCTGGCGGCGGCCTCGGGTATCTCGTCGATTTCTCGCCGCATATTAGTCTGCATCGTCATGTCCTTTCCTTGAGAGCCTAAGCCTCAGCTTTCCGGGATCGTCAGCTCCGCGACGAAATCATAGGTGTCGCCCCGGTAGAGTGAACGGGTGAATTCAACGACGCGCCCCGACGCGAGATAGGAGACGCGCTCGATCGAAAGGCCGGCGGCGCCGACGGGGACGCCGAGCATCGAAGCATCCGGGTCCTTGATGTTGCAGGCGGAGATGCGCTGCACGGCGCGGACCGGCCGGGCATGCTTCTTTTCGAGCGCGGCATAGAGAGACGAGGTGACAGCGAGCGGATCGGGGACGAATTCCGCCGAGACGCAGGCGCGCTCGATCGCAAGCGGCATATCATCGGCGATGCGCAAGCGGCCGAGGCGGGCGACCAGGGCGTCGGCCGCAAGGCCGAGCGTCATCATCTCGTCGGGCGAGGGATGAAAGAGCCCCCGCTCCAGCCACTCCGCCCGCGTGTTGAGGCCGCGCCGAGCCATGTCCTCGGTAAACGAGGTGAGCCGAGAGAGCGACTGTTCGACGCGCGACACGGGCCGGACGACGAAGGTGCCGGAGCCGTGCCGGCGCACCAGCAGTCCGTCGCGCACGAGGTCGTCCACGGCCTTGCGCACGGTCACGCGGCTGACATTGGCGTAGTCGGCGAGGTCCCTCTCCGGCGGCAGCGCATCGCCATGATTGAGCTTGCCCGAGAGGATCGCCTCTTCGAGCGACTGCCTGAGTTTGAGATAGAGCGGGCCCGCGCCGCCCGACTGCAGGCCCTCGAGCGGCAGGATGGCGGCAAGCTGCTGATTCATGCAGAGACCTCCGGCCGGGATCCGAAGCGGGCGGCAGCGAGCGCGACTGCACCGGTCAGAGCATCGGCCTCCGCCTCGACGAAAAGCGGCTGGTGCCGCTCGGCAAGCCAACGGCGATAGAGCGGCGCGAGCCCGCCGAGCAGGCAGATCGTCCGGCTCCCCCTCGAGACCACCACGTCGAGCGCCTCGTCCACGGTGGTCGCAGCTGCCTTGATGAGGCGCAGCCCCACCGGATCGCCATGCTCGGCGTGGTCGAAGACGCGCGGCGCATAGCGCCCGAACTCGCCGGGCTTGGCCAGGCGCGCGAAATCGACGATGTCGCGCGGATCGTTGTTGAACTCGGAAAGCACGGAATCCGTCACCGCCGAGCCCTCATGGATGCCGTCATAGGCGAGCAGGCTTTCCTGCAGGAGGGCATGGCCGATGCGCGCGCCGCTGCCGTGATCGCCGATCGTGAAACCCCAACCGCCGATATAGCTGACCGCATCTCCTTCGCGGGCGATATAAATGGTGCCGGTTCCGAGGATCGCGACCGCGCCGTCCTTATCGCCTAGGGCGCCTTGAAGGGCAATCAACCCATCGGATTCGATGTCCGCAACGGCAAAGGGAAGCCGCCTTTTCACGTAATGAACGGCGTCACCGACGTTGTGGCCCGCCACGCCGAGAATGGCGCGCGATGCCGTGATGCCAGCCGGATCGAGCCCCGCATCCTCGAAGGCGGCGCGCGCCGCATCGGTGATATTCTGCAGCGCCGTTTCGGGATCGGTGAGAATATTGGCGGCGCCCGCTTTTCCGCGGCCGAGGATGCGACCGTCCGGGAGCGCAACGGCCGCGCGGCAGCTCGTTCCGCCACCATCGATTCCGATCAGGTAAAACGTCATGGACACCTCCGTCCCCTCAAGATACCAAAAAAATACCATTAACCAAGCGCGAATTCGAACGAAGACACCAAATCCGAACTACATCATTGAGTTTGTTGGATTATTTTCACAGAGAGTCGTTTTCTCGGATGAAAAGTTAAATTTCTCCTAGACAAGTGGTATTTTTTTGGCATTAATTCCCGAAGAGGAGAACGTTGTCATGCCCGCAGCCAAGACCGAAGAGCGCCACGACAATGCCAAGGGCCTGGATGTCATGCATCCGGCGCTGGCCCTCCGCCTGCTTGCCTCCGGCCAGCAGGCCGCGGCGAAATCCGTCGATCAGGCGATCGAGCCGATCGCCGCGGCGGCCGCACTTGCCTCGGAAGTTCTTGCCGCCGGCGGACGGCTTGCCTATGTCGGGGCCGGAAGCTCCGGCCTGATGGCCATGGCCGACGCGCTCGAACTGCCCGGCACCTATGGCATCCCGAAAGAACAGATCGTCATACTGCTTGCCGGGGGCGCTCGGAGCCTCGCCGATCTTGCGGGCGGCTACGAGGACGACATGGAGCTTGCGCGCGCCGACGTGCGTGACGCCGGCATCGGAGCCGGCGACTGCCTGATCTCCGTCTCCGCCAGCGGCTCCACTCCCTACGCGCTCGCCGCCGCCGACGAAGCCAAAAAGCGCGGCGCGAAGGTCGTCGCCATGGCGAACAATGCCGGCGCGGCCCTCTTCGACGGCGCCGACGTCGCGATCCTACTGCAGACGCCGCCGGAGGTGGTGTCCGGCTCGACGCGCATGGGCGCGGGAACCGCGCAGAAGATTGCCTTCAACATGTTTTCGACGCTGGTCGGCATCCACCTCGGCCATGTGCTCGATGGCCACATGGTCAACCTGCGCGCCGACAACATCAAGCTGCGCGGCCGGGCAATCCGGATCGTCTCGGACGTGACCGGCGTCGGCGCGGCCGAGGCCGGCCGGCTGATCAGCCTCGCCTCCGGCTCAGTCAAGGTCGCGATCCTGCTCGCCTTCGGAGCGAGGGACGTAGCCGAGGCCGAAGCGGCACTTCAAAATACCAAACAGAATTTACGCCGAGCGATGGAGATCGTCTCGCGGCAGTGAAACTGGGATCCAAACCGCGCCGTGACGGCGCTTATAAGAGGGAGAACCTGAATGACCCGCACAACAATGAAAGGCTTGCTGCTCGCATCGAGCATTCTCGGCTCGGCCGGGCTTGCCGAGGCGCAGGACGTGACACTCACGATCGAGAGCTGGCGCAATGACGACCTGGCGATCTGGCAGGAAAAGCTGATCCCGGCCTTCGAGGCGAAGAACCCCGGCATCAAGGTGGTCTTCTCGCCGTCCGCCCCGACCGAATACAACGCCGCCTTGAACGCTAAGCTCGACGCGGGCTCCGCAGGCGACCTCATCACCTGCCGTCCCTTCGACGCCTCGCTCGAGCTGTACAACAAGAAGCATCTTGCCGACCTGACCGGGCTCGCCGGAATGGAGAACTTCTCCGATGTCGCCAAGTCCGCCTGGACGACCGACGACGGCAAGACGACCTTCTGCGTGCCGATGGCATCGGTCATCCACGGCTTCATCTACAACAAGGACGCCTTCGACCAGCTCGGCATTTCCGTGCCGACGACGGAAGAGGAATTCTTCGCCGCCCTCGACAAGATCAAGGCCGACGGCAACTACATTCCGATGGCGATGGGCACGAAGGATCTCTGGGAAGCCGCCACCATGGGCTACCAGAATATCGGGCCGAACTACTGGAAGGGCGAGGAAGGGCGCCTGGCGCTGATCAAGGGCGAGCAGAAGCTCACCGACGAGCCCTGGGTCGAGCCGTTCCGCGTGCTCGCCAAGTGGAAGGACTATCTCGGCGACGGCTTCGAAGCGCAGACCTATCCGGACAGCCAGAACCTCTTCACCCTCGGCCGCGCGGCGATCTATCCGGCCGGCTCCTGGGAAATCGCCGGCTTCAACACGCAGGCTCAGTTCAAGATGGGCGCCTTCCCGCCGCCGGTGAAGAAGGCCGGAGACACCTGCTACATTTCCGACCATAACGACATCGGCATCGGCCTCAATGCCAAGAGCCCGAACGCGGAGGCCGCCAAGACCTTCCTCACCTGGGTCGCTTCGCCGGAATTCGCGGACATCTACGCGAATGCCCTGCCGGGCTTCTTCAGCCTCAACTCGACGGCGGTGAAGATGACCGATCCGCTCGCCCAGGAATTCGTCTCCTGGCGTGAGAAGTGCAAGCCGACGATCCGCTCGACCTATCAGATCCTGTCGCGCGGGACGCCCAACCTCGAAAACGAGACCTGGGTGGCATCGGCCAACGTCATCAACGGCACCCAGACGCCCGAAGACGCAGCCAAGAAGCTGCAGGACGGCCTCGATAGCTGGTACAAGCCGGCGAAGTAAACTTGTAGGGGCGTGTGGCCGCAGCCGCGCGCCCCTGTTGCTCCCCGCGCAGGAATTAATCTTCGCGCGGTGCACGACGCCGCAGCTTATGCTTGGATGCGCGAGCGACCGGAACGTTGGCAAGGCCGACTTCTCCGCGCCCGCAGCGGCGTATCAGCCGAGGCGCGCGACAGGAAACGCGCCCCATTTCGAGCGACATCGAGGCTGCGCCAGGAGCCAGCCGGTTAGAACGGGCCAGAGGCCGATGAATCCACGCGAGACCACAACGGACGTCAGTGAGCTGAAGCGCCCTCGGCGCTGGCACATCCTCGTCTTCCTGCTGCCGGCACTCGCCGTCTACACGGCGGTGATGATCCTGCCGCTGATCGAGACGCTGCGCCAGTCCTTCTACAATACGGTCGACGGCCAATACACCTTCGTGGGCCTCGGCAATTTCAAGGTGCTCTTCGGCGACCCGCGCTGGGCGTCGGATTTCTGGAATGCGCTGAAGAACAATTTCGTCTTCTTCCTCATCCACATGGCCGTGCAGAACCCGATCGGCATTGCGCTCGCCGCCATGCTGTCGATCCCGAAGCTGCGCTTCAGCGCCTTCTATCGCACCGCGATCTTTCTGCCGACGCTCTTGTCCTTCGTCATCGTCGGCTTCATCTGGAAGCTGATCCTGTCGCCCATCTGGGGTGTCGCGCCTTACCTCATGGATCTCGCCGGGCTCAAATGGTTGTTCGCGCCCTGGCTCGGCCGGCCCGACTCTGCGCTGATCGCCGTCTCCTTGATCTCGGTCTGGCAATATATCGGCATCCCGATGATGCTGATCTATGCGGCGCTCCTCAACATCCCGGACGAGGTGATCGAGGCGGCGGAGCTCGATGGCGTAACCGGCTGGAGCCAGTTCTGGAAGATCAAGCTGCCCTTGATCCTGCCGGCGATCGGCATCGTCTCGATCCTCACCTTCGTCGGCAACTTCAATGCCTTCGACCTGATCTATACGGTGCAGGGCGCGCTCGCCGGACCGGACGGGTCGACGGACATCCTCGGCACGCTGCTCTACCGCACCTTCTTCGGTTTCCAGCTCCAGCTCGGCGACCGCTCGATGGGCGCGACGATCGCTGCGATCATGTTCCTCATCATTCTCGCCGGCGTCTCACTCTATCTCTTCGTCATCCAGCGCCGCATGCGCCGTTATCAGTTCTGAGGAGTATCCCGGATGTCGAAAGCACGCACCTCCCTCTTCCGCACCGGCGCGGTCCATGCCGCCCTGATCGCCTATACACTCGTGGCGCTGTTTCCGGTGTTCCTGACGATCGTCAACTCGTTTAAGAGCCGTAACGCAATCTTTCGCGAGCCGCTCGCGATCCCGACACCCGAAACCTTCAGCCTGATCGGCTATGAGACCGTACTGAAGCAGGGCGATTTCCTCGGATATTTCCAGAACAGCGTCATCGTCACCGTCGTGTCGATCGCGCTCGTGCTGCTCTTCGGTGCCATGGCCGCCTTTGCGCTCTCCGAATATCGCTTCCGCGGCAACGCCTTGATGGGACTCTATCTCGCTCTCGGCATCATGATCCCGATCCGGCTTGGCACGGTCGCGATCCTCCAGGGCATGGTGGCGGCGAACCTCGTCAATACGCTGACGGCGCTGATCCTCGTCTATACGGCACAGGGCCTGCCGCTCGCGGTCTTCATCCTCTCGGAGTTCATGCGCACCGTGTCGGACGACCTGAAGAACGCCGGGCGCATAGACGGGCTTTCGGAATATGCGATCTTCTTCCGGCTGGTGCTGCCGCTCGTCCGCCCGGCCATGGCGACGGTCGCCGTCTTCACCATGATCCCGATCTGGAACGATCTATGGTTCCCGCTGATCCTCGCGCCGGCGGAGACGACGAAGACCGTCACGCTCGGATCGCAAATCTTCATCGGGCAGTTCGTCACCAACTGGAATGCGGTCCTGTCCGCACTGTCGCTGGCGATCTTCCCCGTACTCGTCCTCTACGTCATCTTCTCGCGGCAGTTGATCCGCGGCATCACGGCAGGAGCGGTCAAGTGAGTCCTTCCGAAAATCCCATCCGCGTTCTCGTAGCCGGCCTCGGCAATATGGGCCGCAGCCATGCCCTCGCCTATCACGAAAATCCCGGCTTCGAGATCGCCGGCCTCGTCAACCGCTCGAAGGTCGAGCTTCCGGAGCAACTCGCGGGCTACGAGATCCTCCCCTCCTTCAACGAGGCGCTTCTCGAACTGAGGCCGGAGCTCTGCTCGATCAACACCTATTCGGACAGCCACGCCGCCTATGCGGTGACGGCCATGGAGGCAGGCTGCCATGTCTTCGTCGAGAAGCCGCTGGCGACCACGGTCGCCGATGCCGAGCGGGTCGTCGCCTGCGCCCGAGCCAACGGCCGCAAGCTGGTGATCGGCTATATCCTGCGCCATCACCCATCCTGGATGCGGCTGATCGCGGAAGCCCGCAAACTCGGTGGCCCTTATGTTTTCCGCATGAACCTGAACCAACAGTCGAGCGGCGAGACCTGGGCGACGCACAAGGCTTTGATGCAGACGACCTCGCCGATCGTCGACTGCGGCGTTCACTATGTCGACGTCATGTGCCAGATCACTGACGCGAAACCGGTCGAGGTGCGCGGCATGGGCTTGAGGCTCTCGGACGAGATCGCGTCAGACATGTACAATTACGGGCATCTGCAGGTCGTTTTCGAGGACGGCTCGGTTGGCTGGTACGAGGCCGGCTGGGGGCCGATGATGTCGGAGAACGCTTTCTTCGTGAAGGACGTGATCTCGCCGAACGGTTCGGTGTCCATCGTCATGGATGAGAAGGCCAAGTCCGACGACATCGACGTGCACACCAAGACCGCCGTCATCCGCCTGCACAGCGCCGCGACCGGCCCGGACGGACGCTTCCTCACATCGGACGAGGACCTGACGATGGAAGGGGAACCCGGCCACCAGGAACTCTGCAACCGCGAGCAGGCCTTCGTGCTGAAGGCCATCCGCGAAGACATCGATCTCGACCGGCATATGAATGATGCGGTGCAGTCGCTGAAGATCTGCCTGGCGGCGGACGAAAGCGTGCGCATCGGTAAGCCGGTCAAGCTTTAATCAAGAGGGCAACACGTGGGATCACTGCAACTCAAATCCATCCGCAAGGCTTTCGGCGCTCATGAGGTGCTGAAGGGCATCGATCTCGATGTAAACGATGGCGAGTTCGTCATCTTCGTCGGACCGTCCGGCTGCGGAAAATCGACCCTCCTGCGCACCATCGCCGGCCTCGAGGACGCGACCTCGGGCAGCGTGCAGATCGACGGCGTCGAAGTCGGCCACGTCGCGCCCGCCAAGCGCGGCATCGCTATGGTGTTCCAGTCCTACGCGCTCTATCCGCACCTGACGGTCAAGGACAATATGGGCCTGGGCTTGAAGCAGGCTGGCGCGCCCAAGGTCGAGGTCGAGGAAAAAGTCGCCAAGGCGGCGGGCATGCTGTCGCTCGAACCCTATCTTGCACGCCGCCCGGCCGAGCTTTCCGGCGGCCAGCGGCAGCGCGTGGCGATCGGCCGCGCGATCGTGCGCGAGCCGAAGCTCTTCCTCTTCGACGAGCCGCTTTCGAACCTCGACGCGGCGCTGCGCGTCAACACGCGGCTCGAGATCGCCCGTCTGCACCGCAGCCTGAAGGCGACGATGATCTATGTCACCCATGACCAGGTCGAGGCGATGACGCTTGCCGACAAGATCGTCGTGCTCAACGCGGGGCGCATCGAGCAGGTCGGCTCGCCGATGGAACTCTACAACCGTCCCGCCAACCTCTTCGTCGCGGGCTTCATCGGCTCGCCGCAGATGAATTTCATCGACGGCGCGAAGCTCGGCGACGGTGAGGCGAAGACGATCGGCATTCGGCCGGAACACATCGGGCTTTCCCGCGACAGCGGCCAGTGGCGGGGTAAGGTGATTCATGTCGAGCACCTGGGCGCGGACACGATCGTCTACCTCGAATCCGACGAGGTCGGCCCATTGACCGTCCGGCTCTTCGGCGAACACCGCTACGCCGCCGACGATATCGTGCACGCGACGCCGGTCATCGGCGGCATGCATCGCTTCGATGCCGATGGTCGGGTGATCATCTCCGGTCAATGATCGCCATGAACGCTTGTTCGAGCCGTCGCGCCGCTTGGCGCGCCGAATGATCGAAGCGGCGCTGGCGCTGTTATTGTGCTTTCTCCACTTGCCCGCGGATCTCTCCGTCTGGGAACTTTTCCGTGTGGATGTTGAGATACCACCTTCCAGCCTGCAAATCCGCCAGATGTTTCTCGGTGATTTCAGCAGATCCGGAAGCGAGCGCGTTCGAGACATCGACAACCGGCCCGGCATTTTCGCTCACGGCCGCCGGTCCATGGAAGTGCGCTGCCGTGGCTTCTCCGGACAAACCGCTGGAGTTCACAGTCCATGTCAATTTCTTCGTGTCAGTGTCGAAGGAAATGTTCGCCGTTCCGCGGCCGGCGCTGTCATTAGGCGGCACTTCGCTTGATCCCCTGAGGTCGGCCTTGAATTTCAATGTCTCAGCGAAACCGGGACCCGAAGCTAAGAAGACGGCTACGGCGATCCCGGCCAGGAGAGAATTGTTACGAATGGCTCTCATTAGGTATCCTCCCGAGCAGGTGTAGTGCAGATGGCCTTCAACTCTTCAGAGCCAGCTTAGGTTCCGGTCAACACCACCAGCGCCGCGCCTCTTATCGCACCGTCGACGATCCGCTGTTGCACCACGGCGGAAATTAACATACATTGTTGTACGTATATTAGCTTTCCGGTATTTTAGCACCGCCAATACCGGCTCTGCTTCATCTCTCTTTTGGACCGCGCAGCGCTTGCCAGGCGCAGCGGCTGCGGACGGTCCTCCAATATGGACATCGCAATGCGAATGAATCGACCGATACTGGCCGCCTCGCTGGCAACTGTGATTTTTCTCGCCGGCTGCCAGAAAAACGAAGAACAGCAGGCCGCCCCCGCCTTCCCGCCGGCTCAGGTTGCCGTCTACACCACGACGACGGCGCCGTTGCCGATCACCAACGAACTGCCGGGCCGCATCACGCCGACCCGCATCGCCGAGGTCCGCCCGCGGGTTTCCGGGATCGTCGTCGAGCGCGTGTTCGAGCAGGGCTCCATGGTCAAGGAAGGCGACGTCCTCTACCGGATCGACCCGGCGCCGTTCCAGGTCAAGGTCGACAGCGCCGAGGCGACGCTGAAGCGCGCTCTCGCCGTGCGCGATCAGGCCAGGCAGACCGCCGATCGGCAGTCGCGGCTCAAGGAGGCCCAGGTCGCCGCCGTGCGACAATACGACGACGCGATCGCGACGCTGGCGCAGGCCGAGGCGGAGGTCGGCATAGCCGAGGCCGGCCTCGCCGAGGCGAAGCTCAATCTGCAATATGCGAACGTCACCGCGCCGATCAGCGGCCGGATCGGCCGGGCGCTGATCACCGAAGGCGCACTCGTCAGCACCAACGGCACGGAGAATCTTGCAACGATCCAGCAGCTCGACCCGATCTATGCCGACTTCACGCAGTCGGCGACCGACCTTATCCGCCTGCGCAGGGCGCTCGAGGACGGTCAACTGATGAGCGCCAAGGACGAGGCGGAGGTGCAACTGATCCTCGACGACGGAACGCCTTACGCACTCAAGGGCAAGCTGCTCTTCTCCGAGGCTGCCGTCGACGAGACCACCGGCCAGGTGACTCTGCGCGGCGAGTTCCCGAACCCGAACAACGATCTGCTGCCGGGCATGTATGTGCGCGTCCAGATCCAGCAGGGGCTGGAGAAGGACGCGATCACCGTGCCGCAACAGGCGGTCCAGCGCAACAATGCCGGCCAGTCCCAGATCTATGTCGTCTCCGCCGACAACAAGGTCGAATTCCGCAACGTCACGCTCGGGCGGACGGTCGGCGAACGCTGGCAGGTTACCTCCGGCCTCAAGGCCGGCGAGAAGGTCATCGTCGAGGGCTTCCAGAAAGTCGGTCCCGGCGCGCCGGTCGTACCGACCGCATGGGATCCGAACGCCAAGCCCGCGACCGAACAGGCCAGCGCTACGGCAGCCACCGGCGAAAAGCCCGCGACCGAAGTGAAGTGAGAGCCCTTCCATGCCCAGTTTCTTTATCGACAGGCCGATCTTTGCCTGGGTGGTGGCGATCTTCATCATGATCGCCGGCATCATCGCGATTCCGCTCCTGCCGGTTTCGCAATATCCGGACGTCGCGCCGCCGCAAATCTCGATCAATGCCACCTATCCCGGCGCCTCGTCGCAGGATACCTATCAAAGCGTCACGCGCCTGATCGAGGATGAGCTCAACGGCGTGGAGGGTCTACTTTACTTCGAATCGACGTCCAGCTCCTCCGGCTCGGCTGAAATCAGTGCGACCTTTGCGCCGGGCACCGACCCGAGCCAGGCTTCGGTCGACATCCAGAACCGCGTACAGCGCGTCGAGCCGCGCCTGCCGGATTCGGTCAGGCAGCAGGGCGTGCAGGTGGACGAGGCCGGTTCCGGCTTCCTCCTGATCATCTCGCTCACCTCGACTGACGGTTCGATGGACGCGATCGGCCTCGGCGACTATCTGAGCCGCAACGTGCTCAGTGAAATCCAGCGTGTGCCCGGCGTCGGCCGCGCGCAGCTCTTTGCGACCGAGCGCTCGATGCGCATCTGGCTCGATCCGGACAAGATGCTCGGGCTCAACCTGACGGCGGCCGACGTCACGGCCGCGATCCAGGCGCAGAACGCGCAGATCGCCTCGGGCTCGATCGGCGCCCAGCCGAACCCGATCACTCAGCAGATCGCCGCTCCTGTGGTGATCAAGGGTCAGCTCTCCACCCCGGAAGAATTCGGCGCCATCGTTCTTCGCGCCAATGCCGACGGTTCCGCCGTGCGGCTACGCGACGTCGCCCGTGTCGAGATCGGCGGCGAGACCTACTCCTTCACGACGCGCCTCAACGGCAAGCCCTCGGCAGCCATCGCCGTCCAGCTCTCGCCGAGCGGCAATGCCATGTCGACTTCCGCCGCGATCAAGGCGCGCATGGACGAGCTCGCTGAGTTCTTCCCGCAGGGTCTCGAATATTCCATTCCCTACGACACCTCGCCCTTCGTCAAGGTGTCGATCGAGAAGGTGCTGCATACGCTTGTCGAGGCTGTCGGTCTCGTCTTCATCGTGATGTTCCTGTTCCTGCAGAACATCCGCTACACGATCATCCCGACGATCGTCGTGCCGGTCGCCCTTCTCGGCACCTGCGCGGTCATGCTGGCGATGGGTTTCTCGATCAACGTCTTGACGATGTTCGGCATGGTGCTGGCGATCGGCATCCTCGTCGACGACGCAATCATCGTCGTCGAGAACGTCGAGCGCATCATGTCGGAGGAGGGACTGACGCCGAAGGAGGCCACCCGCAAGGCGATGAAGCAGATTACCGGCGCGGTGATCGGCATCACGCTCGTGTTGGCGTCCGTGTTCATCCCGATGGCCTTCTTCCCGGGCGCCGTCGGCGTGATCTACCGTCAGTTCAGCCTGACCATGGTCGTGTCGATCCTGTTCTCGGCGCTGCTTGCGCTGTCGCTGACGCCCGCACTCTGCGCGAGCTTCCTGAAGCAGGTTCCGAAGGGGCATCACCACGCCAAGCGCGGCTTCTTCGGCTGGTTCAACCGCAGCTTCGACCGCACGTCGCGCGGCTACACGGGCTTCGTCCGGGGTGTGGTCCATCGCACCGGCCGGTTCATGGTCATCTACCTGGCGCTGCTTGTCGGTCTCGGCTGGGCGTTCCTCCAGCTTCCTTCGTCCTTCCTACCGGACGAAGACCAGGGCTATGTCATCGTCATGATGCAGCTGCCTTCGGAGGCGACCGGAAACCGCACGACGGAAGTGATCGAACAGGCGGAGAAGATCTTCGGCCAGGAGCCCGCGGTCGATCGTATCGTCGCGATCAACGGCTTCTCCTTCTTCGGCAGCGGCCAGAATGCCGGTCTCGCTTTCGTGACGCTGAAAGACTGGAGCGAGCGCGATGCCGACAACTCCGCGCAGTCGATCGCCGGCCGCGCGACGATGGCGATGAGCCAAATCAAGGACGCGATCAGCTTCGCGCTGTCGCCTCCGGCGATCCAGGGGCTCGGGACCACCGGCGGCTTCTCCTTCCGCCTGCAGGATCGGGGCGGCCTCGGCGAAGTAGCCCTCGCACAGGCACGCGACCAGTTGCTCGGTCTCGCCTCACAAAGCAAGGTTCTGACCGGCGTCCGCTTCGAGGGCATGCCCGATGCGGCGCAGGTCAGCGTCATCATCGACCGCGAGAAGGCCAACACCTTCGGCGTGACCTTTGCCGACATCAACTCGACCATCTCGACCAATCTCGGCTCGTCCTATGTCAACGATTTCCCGAATGCCGGCCGCATGCAGCGCGTGACGGTGCAGGCGGACGAGACGAAGCGCATGCAGACGGCGGACTTGCTGAACCTCAACGTCCGCAACTCGAACGGCGGCATGGTTCCGCTCTCCGCCTTCGCGAGCATCGAGTGGGTCAAGGCGCCGACGCAAGCGGTAGGCTATAACGGTTACCCGGCAGTGCGCATCAGCGGCGAAGCGGCTCCCGGCTATTCCTCCGGCGATGCGATCGCCGAAATGGAACGGCTGGCGACGCAGCTTCCCGCCGGCTTCGGTTACGAGTGGACCGGTCAGTCTCTGCAGGAAATCCAGTCGGGCTCGCAGGCGCCGCTGCTCATCGCGCTCTCCTGCCTGCTCGTCTTCCTGTGCCTGGCGGCGCTCTACGAGAGCTGGTCCATTCCGGTCTCGGTGATCATGGTCGTGCCGCTCGGCGTCATTGGCGCCGTGCTCGCGGTCATGATGCGCGACATGCCGAACGACGTCTACTTCAAGGTTGGCCTGATCGCGATCATCGGCCTCTCGGCGAAAAACGCCATCCTGATCATCGAGTTCGCCAAGGAACTCCGCGAACAGGGCAAGTCGTTGATCGACGCGACGCTGGAGGCCGCACATTTGCGCTTCCGGCCGATCCTGATGACCTCGCTCGCCTTCACCCTCGGCGTCTTGCCGCTGGCCGTGGCAACCGGAGCAAGCTCCGCGAGCCAGCGCGCCATCGGCACCGGCGTCATGGGCGGCATGATCTCGGCAACGGTGCTGGCTATCCTCTTCGTGCCGGTCTTCTTCGTGTTCATCATGAAGATCTTCGAACGGAGAAAGACGGATAAAACGGCCGCGGCCGAATCCGTCAGCCCCGCCGAATAACGATCGATGACGGCCCGCCTTTACCGGCGGGCCGTTTTTCAAGGAGAATTGCATGCGCCGAACCAAGGCCGACGCCGAGGCAACACGAAAGAAGATCCTAAACGCCGCCGAGCGAATGTTCTACAGGAAAGGCGTCTCCAACACGACGCTCGAAGAGGTGGCAAAGGAAGCGGGTGTCACGCGCGGCGCCATCTACTGGCATTTCGCCAACAAGACCGATCTCTTCCTCGCCCTCTACGAGGCGGTGCCGCTACCGCAGGAAGACATGATCGCCCGCGAGATCGAGACCGAAGCCTTCGACACACTCGCCATCGTCGAAAGTGCCACCAGCGAGTGGCTGACGACACTGGCCAAGGACGAGCAGCGGCAGCGCATTCTCGCGATCATGCTGCGCTGCGACTACGACAACGACATGGCGCCCGTTCTCGAACGCCAAAGGGAAATCGACGAGCGCCACGATGCTACGCTCGAGCTGGCCTTTGCCCGGGCCCTCGAACGGGGACAATTGCGGGAGAGCTGGACGCCCCCTTCCGCCGCGCGGGCGCTACGCTGGATGATGATGGGGCTTTGCACCGAATGGCTGCTCTTCGGCCGCCGCTTCGATCTCGTGGCCGAGGGGCACGAGGCGCTCCGACGCCTCTTCGCCAGCTTCCGGCAGGTGCCGGTGAAGAGCCTGGAGGCCAGCTAGAGGCGCAGCGAGTTATCCCCCAGATCGCCCCCGCACCTCAACTGAACACGACCGTCTTGTGGCCGTTCAGCATGACCCGGCTTTCGAGGTGCAGCTTGACGGCGCGCGCCAACACGCGGCTCTCGATATCCCGCCCGGTCGCGACGAAGTCCTCCGCCGTCAGGGCGTGGCTGACGCGCTCCGTCTCCTGCTCGAGGATCGGACCCTCGTCGAGGTCGGGCGTCACGTAATGCGCCGTCGCGCCGATCAGCTTCACGCCGCGCTCATGCGCCTGGTGATAGGGCTTGGCGCCCTTGAAGCTCGGCAGGAAGGAATGGTGGATGTTGATCACTTTGCCATAGAGCCGCTTCGAGAGCCGGTCGGAGAGGACCTGCATGTAGCGGGCGAGGATGACGAGATCGGCTCCGGTCTCCTGGACCAGTTGCAGCAGCCTTTCCTCCTGTTCCTCCTTGTTTGCCTTGGAAATCGGCCAGCAATGATAGGCAATCCCCTCGAGTTCCGCTGTCCGGCGACTGTCCTCGTGATTGGAGACGATCGCGACGACCTCGGCATTCAGCCAGCCGACCCGGATCTGATAAAGAAGATGGAGAAGCGCATGGTCGAATTTCGAGACCATGATGATGATCTTCGGCCGGCGAGCCGCCTCGGCGAGCGCGGTGCGCATCTGGAAGCGCTCGGCTGCGGGACGCAGCGCCCGCTCGACATCCTCGCGCTTCACGCGCTCCGGCGCATCGAAGGCGATGCGCATGAAGAAGGTGTTCGTGCCTCTATCCCAGAACTGGTTGCTTTCGGCGATGTTGGCGCCGAAACCGGCAAGCTCCGTCGAGACGGCCGCAACAATGCCCGGCTTGTCTTCGCAGGACAGCACGAGGATGAAAGTGTTCGACGCCATGATCCGCTCCCGTAACTCCGGAAGGCTTTTGCCCTCCTCCACGGGCGATCCCTAAGCGCGGACGCCGCGCGACCGCAACCGTTCTGTTCGCGACGCGGCGCGCTTTCTATCATCGTGATGGGACGGGCTCAGAAGATCGGCACGAACGGCCGGGTCGTGCAAGATTCATCGCATAAGGATTGCGAGGGATGCTGATGGAATCCCTCAACGCCAATGCTGCTTGTGCTCAGCGTGCGGAAGGCCCCTCCCACCCCTCTCCACAGGTGGGAGGGGTTGGGAGGGTTTTTTAGACGAAGGAGCCTAATGTGCTTCGTCCCAATTGTGCGCCGCGCGGGCGTCGACCTTCAGCGGCACTTTCATGTTGAGGGCCGGCATTGCCGCGTTCTCCATCACGGAGACGATTACCGGGATCGTGCGCTCGATCTCGCTCTCCTCGACCTCGAAGATCAGTTCGTCGTGGACCTGGAGCAGCATTCGGGCTGAAAGTTTCGCCCCTGCCAGCGCCGGCTCCATCTTGACCATGGCGCGGCGGATAATGTCGGCGGCCGATCCCTGGATCGGCGCGTTGATCGCGGCGCGTTCGTTGAAGGCGCGGTGCGATGGATTGGAGGAGCGGATATCCGGATAATGGGCGCGGCGGCCGAAGATCGTCTCGACATAGCCGTGCTCGCGGGCAAAGGCCTTGGTATTCTCCATATAGTCACGGATACCGGGGAAGCGCTCGAAATATTTCTTGATGTATTCGCCCGCCTCCGAGCGCTCGATCGAGAGCTGGTTGGCAAGACCGAAGGCGGAGATGCCGTAGATGATGCCGAAATTGATCGCCTTGGCGCGACGGCGTATTTCGCCCGGCATGCCTTCCACAGGCACGCCGAACATTTCGGACGCGGTCATCGCGTGGATGTCGACGCCATCGGCGAAAGCCTGGCGAAGTTGCGGAATATCGGCGACATGGGCGAGCACGCGAAGCTCGATCTGGCTATAGTCCGCCGAAACCAGCTTGTGTCCCGGCGTCGTGACGAAGGCCGTGCGGATCTTGCGGCCCTCGGCGGTCCTTATCGGGATGTTCTGCAGGTTCGGATCTGCGGACGAAAGTCGCCCGGTGGTCGTTGCAGCCAGGGCAAAGCAGGTGTGAACGCGCTTCGTTTCGGGATGCACGAAGCCCGGGAGCGCGTCAGTATAGGTGGATTTCAGCTTGGTGAGTTGCCGCCAGTCGACGATCTTGCGCGGCAGCTCGTGGCCGACGGCGGCAAGCTCCTCGAGCACCTGGGCGGAGGTCGACCATTGCCCGGTCTTCGTTTTCGAGCCGCCCGGCAGGCCCATCTTGCCGAACAGGATATCGCCGAGCTGCTTCGGCGAGCCGATGGTGAAGCTTTCGCCGGCGAGACGGTAGATCTCGTCTTCGAGCGCGGCCGCCCCCTGCGCCAGCTCTCCGGAGAGCCGCGACAGTATCTGCCGGTCGACGGTGATGCCGCGCTCCTCCATATGGGCAAGCACGGAGATAAGCGGCCTTTCGAGCCTTTCATAGACCCCCGTCAGCCCCTTGGCGGTAAGCTGTGGCCTCAGGACGTGCCAGAGCCTCAGCGTCACCTCCGCCCCCTCCGCCGCATAGATGGTCGCCTTGTCGATGTCGACGAAGTCGAAGCTGAGCGACGCCTTGCCGCTGCCGGCGATGTCCTTGTAGGGGATCGTCGTGTGGCCGAGCCAGCGTTCGGAGAGCGAGTCTATGCCATGGGCGCCGTTGCCGGCATCGATCACATAAGACATCAGCATCGTGTCGTCGAAGCTCTGCATGGTGATCCCATGCCGCTTCATCACGAGATAGCCGTATTTCATGTTCTGGGCGACCTTCAGTACGGAAGGGTCCTCCAGCAACACCTTTAGCCGGCTCAAGGCATCGCGCACCGGCACCTGGTTGCCGACGAGACCGCCCCCCAGGAGATCGCCGACACCGTTCTTGTGCGTGAGCGGCACATAAGCCGCCCTGATCCTGGACCCCAAGGGATCGTCGGCATAATCGGCGATCGCCAGCGAGAAGCCGCAGAGATCCGCCCGCATCGGGTCGAGTGACGTCGTTTCCGTGTCGAAACCGACGAGCCCTGCATCGCGCGCGGCCGCGATCCAGCGGTCGAGGGTGGCGAGATCGCGGATCGTCACATAGGCCGAATGGTCGAACGGTGCCTTGGCGAAGTATTCCGCACGGGCCCGCGCCAGCCCCTCGGGTGTCGCGCCGGCCCTTTCGACCTCCTGGCCGCGAGACAGGAAGGGAACAGCCGCCTTGGCGGCGTTGCCGCGCGGCGGCGCGGCGCTCGTCGATTGGGGCGACGGCGGCGGGCCGGCGGCCTCGCCCACGTCGAGATCAGGCCCGTGCGCCTGGGCGCCCCATTCGATCGGCACGTGGGCCGGCTCGATGGCCTCCGCATCGGTATCCGTCGCCGCGGCGACGCGTCGTGTCAACGCGTTGAACTCCATCGTCTTCAAGAAGGCGATCAGCTTCGGGCCGTCTTGGCTATCGAGCCGCAGATCCTCGAGCGGCACATCGAGCGGCGTATGCTTATCCAGCTTCACCAGCTCACGCGAGAGGCGCGCGAGATCGGCATTGGCGATGATCGCCTCCCGCCGCTTCTGCTGCTTGATCTCGCCCGCCCGCGCAAGCAGCGTGTCCAGATCGCCGTATTCTTCAAGGAGCTGGGCTGCCGTTTTCGGCCCGATTCCGGGAATGCCCGGGACATTGTCGGTCGAATCGCCGGTCATCGCCTGGAGATCGATCATCTTCTCGGGCGGCACGCCCCATTTCTCGATCACGTCGGGAATGGTGATCTGCTTGTCCTTCATGCTGTCGTACATCGACACATTGGGCGTGACCAATTGCATGAGGTCCTTGTCGGAGGAGACGATGGTGACGCCAGCGCCTGCCTCCTCGGCAAGCCGCGCATAGGTGGCGATCAGGTCGTCGGCCTCATAGCCCTCCTTCTCGATGCAGGGCAGGTTGAAGGCGCGGGTCGCGTGGCGGATGAGGCCGAATTGCGGGATCAGGTCTTCGGGCGGCGCGGTGCGGTTCGCCTTATACTGGTCGTAGAGCCCGTTGCGGAAGGTCTTCGAGGAATAGTCGAATATCACCGCGAAATGCGTCGGCGTCACGCCGACGGAGGTGTCGCGCGCATCCGTCAGGAGCTTCCACAGCATGTTGCAGAAACCCGCCACCGCATTGACCGGCAGCCCGTCCGACTTGCGGTTGAGCGGCGGGATGGCATGGAACGCCCGGAAGATGAATCCGGAGCCGTCGACGAGGAAGAGATGATCACCGTTTTTCATGCGGCCATGGATAGCGCGGGGCAGCGCAAAGGTCCATTGCGGTTTTCCGGTCGGCGCCACAAAGTCCGCGGGGCGGAAACGGGAATCCACGGTATTCTAACCTGGAGCAGGTGGAAGCGGAGACACGGCAAACAGGGCCTTTAGGCTCACGGAAACGTTACACATTTGTAATGTGCGATTCAGTCGGGCAATCCTTGAAAAGCCACATTTGAATCCTCAAATCATGTCGAGCGGCACTCAATGATGCCGTGTGTCTGGTGATTGGCCTGTCCCCCGCCCGCACCAGATGAGGACAAAGGCCTCATCCCCCTCTCCGGGCCTTTGTCCCGCTTTCAAAGAGCCGTCACGACGCCGCCTCCGCGCCGTGGCGGTTTTTTGTTGCCCGCGTTCGCAGGTCCTCAAATCCCTGTGAAGCCGGCAAACTTCGAGTTCATCGCAGGCTTTGTAACTTGTCTTCGTTCAGCTTCCCGCGTACCCATTGTGCATGGCCTTCAATCGTATGGAATCTGCGACCTACCTGGCCAGTCTGTTGGCAAGAAGCTTGGCGCGCGCCCTGCAGGAGCGGGGCCAGAAGCTCGGCTTTGCCCCAGGACAATTCCCGATCTTGCTGGAACTGTGGTCTGAGGACGGGCTGACGCAGAAGCAGCTTCTCGACCGGCTCGACATCGAGCAGGCAACGATGGCCAACACGCTTGCGCGGATGGAGCGAGACGGCCTTATTCTGCGCCGCAGGCATCCGAGCGACCGGCGCTCGCAGCAGATCTTCCTGACGGAACGAGCCCGCGAGATGGAAGCGGCGGCGAAGGAAGCGGCGGTAGCGGCGGAGCAATCGCTTTTCTCCGGCTTCCGCCGCTTCGAAAAGGAACTCATGCTCGAATATATGCGCATGGCGCTCGCCAATACGGCGCGCGATGGCGAGGCTTCCTGATTTTTCGGCCAGACAATTTATCGTTGCATCAAAAGATTTCGCTTAAAGCGGCCTGTTTTAGGCTCTAGTTTCGCCCGCGAAACCCACAAAGGATTCGCATGATGGCAGATATCACCCCGGTTCTCGAGCGCGCCGACGCAAATCTCCCGAACAGCCTCGAGAGGCTCTTCGACGTCGTCCGCATCAAGTCGATTTCCACCGACCCGGTCTTCAAGGCGGAGTGTCGCAAGGCGGCCGAGTGGCTAGCGGCAGAGCTCGCCGCACTCGGCTTCGAAGCCTCGGTCCGCGACACGCCCGGCCACCCGATGGTGGTCGCCCATCACGGGGCCGAGAAGGCGACGGCGCCGCACCTGCTCTTTTACGGCCATTACGACGTGCAGCCGGTCGATCCGTTGAACCTCTGGGAGGCTCCGCCCTTCGAGCCCTCGGTCAAGGAAGTGGAGCCCGGACGCAAGATCATCACCGGCCGCGGCACCTCCGACGACAAGGGCCAATTGATGACCTTCGTCGAGGCGGTGCGCGCCTATAAGGAAACCCGCGGCGCTCTTCCCTGCCGCATCACCATCCTCTTCGAGGGCGAGGAGGAATCCGGCTCGCCGTCGCTCAAACCCTTCCTCGAAGCCAATGCCGCCGAACTCAAGGCGGATTATGCGCTGGTCTGCGATACCGGCATGTGGGACCGGGAAACGCCAGCGATCTCGGCCGGGTTGCGCGGTCTTGTCGGCGACGAGATCATCGTCACCGCGGCGGACCGCGACCTGCATTCCGGTCTTTTCGGCGGCGCGGCGGCAAACCCGATCCATATTCTGACCGATATCCTTGCCGGGCTCCACGACGAGACCGGCCGTGTGACGCTCGACGGTTTCTACGAAGGCGTCGAGGAGATCCCGGCCGAGATCAAGAAGAGCTGGGAGACGCTCGGCCGCACGGCAGAGAAATTCCTGGGCGAGGTCGGGCTCTCGATTCCTTCAGGTGAGAAGGGGCGCTCGCTGCTGGAACTGACCTGGGCGCGGCCGACCGCGGAGGTCAACGGCATCATCGGCGGCTATACCGGCGAAGGCTTCAAGACGGTCATTGCCGCCCAAGCCTCAGCCAAAGTATCGTTCCGCCTCGTCGGCAAGCAGGATCCGTTGAAAGTCCGCGAGAGCTTCCGCGCCTATGCCCGCTCGAAGATCCCGGCGGACTGCTCCGTCGAGTTCCATCCCCACGGCGCTTCGCCGGCTATTCACCTGCCCTATGATTCGGCGCTTTTGACCACGGCCAAAACCGCACTTTCCAAGGAATGGCCGAAGCCCGCCGTCGTTATCGGCATGGGCGGCTCGATCCCGGTCGTTGGCGATTTCCAGACGATGCTCGGCATGGAATCGCTGCTCGTCGGCTTCGGCCTTGCCGACGACCGCATCCATTCGCCCAATGAAAAATACGAGCTGCAGTCCTTCCACAAGGGCATCCGCTCGTGGATCCGCATCCTCGACGCCCTTGCCGCCTGATATCGCCGCAAGACCGTGGCGGAGCCACCCTCCGCCACAGGCGTGCTGAGTAAACACTTGAATTTGACGATGCCGCGGTGTCCATCGCGGCTTGACCTGCCGGCTGTGGGGTGCTTCCCTTTCTCAAAACAATCAGAATGGGAAGTGGGCTGTTGGCAAGGGCGAATACCGAGGCATCGCGTTTTCGACGCGATCCTTTCAATGCGCGGAAGAGGCGTAACCGCTCCGGCAGAACCCCGATGCCCCCGGCAGTCGTCAATCCGGCCGGCACCTTGTGGCGCCGCGCGCCCGGCCGGACACGCGAAGGTCATTGTGGCACTTCGACGTGCTGCATGATTTTGCGGTTGAATCGATTCCAGTCGAGGAATCATTCAGAAGCTCAAGCATGAAACGGCTGAAGGCATATTTCTGGCCCGTCGTCGGGCTAGCTGCGATTCTGTTTTCGGTACGCGCGCTTGTCCACGAGTTGCGTGGCCTTTCTCTCGACGAATTCGTCGCAAGCTTTCAGGCCATCTCCTTCACGAGCTGGCTGCTCGCCATCGGCTCCACGCTCCTCGCCTATGCCGCTCTCGCCGCCTATGACAAGCTGGCGCTCGACCATCTCGGCCACCGCATCTCCCTCTGGTTCATTACACTTTGCTCGTTCACGACCTACGCGCTGTCGCACAATCTCGGCGCCTCGGTGTTTTCCGGCGCCGTCGTGCGCTACCGCGCCTACCGGTCGAAGGGGCTGACGCCGGCCGAAGTGGGCATACTTGTCGCCTTCTGCTCCTTCACCTTCACGCTCGGCACACTGATGCTGTCGGCCATCGTGCTGCTCGTGAAGCCGGACATCATCGAGCGCTTCGCGGAATTCCTGCCGATCGAGATGTCGCTGACGACCGGGGCCCTTATCCTCGCGCTGATCGGGCTCTACGTCCTCGGCAGCCTGGTCGGCCTCCGGCCGCTGCGCCTGCGGTGGTTCCAGCTCCATTATCCGCGCCCCGCAATCGTGCTCCGGCAATTGATCATCGCGCCCGTCGAACTGCTGGGCGCTGCCGGCATCATCTATTTCGCTCTGCCGGACGCCGGCAATCCCGGCTACATCGTCATTCTCGGGATCTTCCTCGCATCTTTCTCGGCAGCACTGCTTTCACATGCGCCGGGCGGCCTCGGCGTGCTCGAACTCGTGTTCATCGCAGCCCTGCCGGAGATGGACCCGGCCGACGTGCTGGCGGCGCTCGCCATCTTCCGGCTGCTTTACCTCCTCATCCCCTTCGTCATGGCGCTCGTGGTTATCCTCGTCTTCGAGCACTCACGCTTCCTCGAACAGCGAGGCGTGAGGGGGCCGTAAGGACAAAAACATGCAGCAATTCAAAGTGCTACAGCGTCCTTTGTGCGTCTGAAAAGACGCACGGCGCTGTAATTGCACGCGGCACACCTAAGGCGCATTGCAAACGGCGGGGATCGCCTGCTCGATCGGGCCGCTGACTTCCTCGAGCCGCGCCGTCTCGATCTGATAGGGTGTGAAGGGTGGGACCTGCAGGAACGGATTGATGATCCTGGCAACATAACAGCCCGAAAAGAAACGGGTCTTGCCCTGCCGCTCGACCGACTTGATCGCGACGGGAACGGCCGAATAGATGCTGCCGGCGGCGCCTTCCGTCGTCACCTTGCCGAGTTTCAGTTCCACAGACTCCGTGTTCGCGTAACCGTCCGCAAAGGCCTTGAACTCGCCCACTGGTTTGGACGCACCGAAATAGCCGTAGGCCCTGGCGTATTCCTTCCGGCTGATTGCGTTGTAAAGCGAGCGGACGAGCGCCGCACCGTCGGAACGGTCGTCGACATAGGCGACGGTCTCCTGCGCGACACCGGTGCCGCTTGAGGCTCCAAGAGCCGCAAATGCCAACATGATTACGCAACGTATCTTCATCACTTTTGCCTCTTGAGCGGACGGTCAGGCCGGGCCACAAGCCGGCGGAGGTCGACAGGGTCGGTGATGATCGCGACGATTTTGAGTTGCGGGGGACTGGAAGGCCGTCACCGCGGCGGCAGGCCGGCCTTGCGTCTGGCGACGACATGCTCGCGCCAGACGGTGAAGATCCCGGCGGCGACTACCAGAACCGAGCCGATGATCATATTTGCCGACAGCGTCTCGCCGAAGATGGTGGCGCCCATGATCGAGGCGAAGACGAGCTGGAGATAGGTAAGCGGCTGGACCGCGGCCGCATCGAGCATGTCATAGGCGCGAATCAGGAAATAATGGCTCGACGTGCCGGTGATGCAGAGCAGCAGCATCCAGCCCCAGTCCGGCGCCGACAGCGTTGCCCAGAAGAAGGGGCCGACGAGGCTGATGGCGGCCGCGCCGACGACACCGGTATAGAAGAAGCTGGTCATCGCCGGATCCTCGCGGCTGGCGAGCCGCGTCGTGATGACATAGATCGCGAACATCGATGCCGCCCCAAGCGGCAGCAGGAAATCGAGATCGAACGATCCCTGCTCGGGCTTCAGGATCAAGAGCACGCCGACGAGACCGACCGTGATCGCGCTCCAGCGCCGCCAGCCGACGCGCTCGCCGAGGAGCGGCATGGAAAGCAGCGCAACGAAAAGCGGTGTCGCCGCCAGGATCGCCTGGGAATGCGCCAGCCCGACGATGGTGAAGGAAGTGATGACAGCGACGATCTGTGCCGGCAGGAGCACGCCACGCAGCAGCTGGAGCAGCGGCCTCTTCGTCACCACCGTCGCGCCGAGCCCGCCCGGCGCCCGCGCGGCAAGCGCCGCCGCGAAGGCGGCAAAGGCCCAGTAGCGGATCATCGCCACGAAGACCGGCGGATAGTTCGCGCCGAGATGCTTCGAGATGCCGTCCTGAATCGAGAAGATGACGATCGCCAGAAGCGCGAAGACGTAGCCGTTTGCCTTGGATCTCATGAGGTCGCTGATACACGCACATTGCCGCGACAGCCACGGCTTCCAGATCACGATGATTTAGGTCGGTCCGACCTAAAATCGTGAACGTGATCGATCCTAATAAAGTTAGCGCGGGATGCGGGCGGAAAACCGCGCACACTTTTTCCTCATCCCGCGCCAGCAGAGCGGGCCGAGATTGACGCGGCACATCTGATACAGAAAGACCCCGATGCGGGAGGAGGTGCATCGGGGTCTCTGAACTAGATCGGTCCTGGGAGGAGGAGTGAACCGATCGGCGTCTGGCGCCGTGGGAGGAGGTACAGCGCTTCGACAAGACGGAGAGTAAATCATTCCCCCTGAATTAATAGGGACAATGTTGCATTGCAGCATTGCGTTTGGTGCAAGGCAGCAGGCCGATCCGGCCACTGCATGCGGCAAGCAACTGGCCCAAGGTAACGGCTTGAAGATGTTAACAATCTCCTATTCAGCTCCTTAACCCCCCCTTAAATTGCCGTATTTAAAGTACAACGGATCGCACAAGCGGACGGGGCGATGCCCGAACGCGGCGACAACTGTGCCGCCGGGAATCGCTCCGGAAGCGATGGCGCAACCCGGTCCGGCCTCAAGGGGACATATCCTTCCGGCATGGCGAGCGGCAAATCAGGACAGCGGATCGAACCTTCATTCGGCGGCGATGACGACGGCGACGAGCTGCGTGTCGACGCGAGCGACCGCGTCACGAGTGGCGGACGCAGGCCGAAGCGCACCGGCTCCGCGCAAGGCGGCAGCAAGCGGGAGACGACTGCGCGGCGCCCCGGCAGGAGCCGCGGCGGCAGACGCGGCTCCGGTGGCGGCTTCTTCGGCCTCGCCCGGCGCCTTGCCTATTGGTGCATCGTTCTCGGCATCTGGGGCGCGATCGGCGTCGGCGGCCTGGTACTCTATTACGGGGCGCGGATGCCGAGCGCGACGAGCTGGTCGATCCCCGACCGGCCGCCGAACGTCAAGATCCTCGCGGTCAACGGCGAGATCATCGCCAATCGCGGCGCGACCGGCGGCGAGGCGCTCGCGCTCGAAGACATGTCGCCCTATATCCCGCAGGCGGTGATCGCTATCGAGGATCGCCGTTTCTATTCGCATTTCGGCGTGGACCCGCTGGGGCTCGCGCGCGCGATGCTGACCAATCTGATGAGCGGCCGCATGGTCCAGGGCGGCTCCACGCTCACGCAGCAGCTTGCCAAGAACCTGTTCCTGTCGCCGGAGCGGACGCTGGAGCGCAAAGTGCAGGAGGTGCTGCTCGCCTTCTGGCTGGAGCAGAAATACACCAAGGACCAGATTCTCGCGATGTATCTCAACCGCGTCTTCTTCGGCTCGAACGCCTATGGCGTCGAGGCGGCATCGAGGCGCTACTTCAACAAGTCGGCCCGCGACGTCAATCTCGGCGAGGCTGCAGTGCTCGCCGGGCTGCTCAAGGCGCCCTCGCGGCTCTCGCCGGCGCGCGACCCGCAAGCAGCAGAAGAGCGCGCCCAGGTGGTGCTCGGCGCGATGCGCGAGGAAGGCTTCATCACCGATGCCGAGATCACGACGGCGATGTCGCAGACGCCGACAAGGGCGAAGAGCTTCTGGTCCGGCGCCGAGCACTACGTTGCCGACATGGTGATGGACCAGCTTCCGGGCATGGTCGGCGAGGTCAGGCAAGACCTCATCATCGATACGACCATCGACCTCTCGCTCGAGAAGAAGGCCGAGGAGGTGCTTGCCGAAACGCTCGAGGCAGAGGGCGGCAAGCTCAACGCCTCGCAGGCGGCCCTCGTCTCGATCGACGGCACCGGCGCGATCCGGGCGCTCGTCGGCGGCCGGGACTATGCCGAGAGCCAGTTCGACCGCGCCTCGAAAGCGAAGCGCCAGCCGGGCTCGGCGTTCAAGCCCTTCGTCTATGCGGCGGCGCTGGAGATCGGCCGCACGCCGATGTCCATCCGCAATGATGCGCCGGTCAGGATTGGCAACTGGACGCCGGAAAACTACGACCAGAAATATCGCGGCGAGGTGACGCTCGCCGACGCGCTCGCCAATTCCCTAAACACGATCGCCGCCCAGCTCGTCATGGAAGTGGGACCGCAGAACGTCGTCAAGCTCGCGCATCGTCTCGGGATCGATTCCGAGATGCAGGCGAACGCCTCGATCGCGCTGGGCACGTCGGAGGTCACGCTGGTCGAACTCACCTCCTCCTACGCACCCTTCATGAATGGCGGCTTCAAGGCGACGCCGCATGTGATCCGCCGCATCGCCACCGCCGATGGCACGGTGCTCTACGAGAACACCTACGACAACCCCCCGCGTGTACTCGACCCGGCGATCGTCAGCGAGATGAACCGGATGATGGTGCAGGTCCTGACGAACGGTACCGGCAAGAAGGCGCGCCTGCCCGACTGGGAGGCGGCCGGCAAGACCGGGACCACGCAATCCTTCCGCGATGCGCTCTTCGTCGGCTACACGTCCAACCTCACGACCGGCGTCTGGTTCGGCAATGACGACGGCAAGTCGATGAAGAAGGTGACCGGCGGCGGCCTTCCCGCAAAGGCCTGGCATGATTTCATGGTGGCGGCGCATGAGGGCCTTTCGTCCTCGCCGCTCTTCGGCACGACAGGCGTGCAGCCCGTCTTCGACCAAGGCGGCATCGCCGCCGCCGGCGAAATGCCTGCCGACGACATGGCGACTGGCAGTCCGGAGGCCTTCCCCGAACCGCCGGCGCCCGTGGACGGCACGGCTGCCGTCGAGCAGATCCGACCGGTAGAACAGACCGGCGGGCCGATCCCGCCGGCGGGTGTCGGGGAGACGACCGGGGCAACCCGCCGCACGACGCTTTTCGACCTGCTGACGGGTGGCTAGAGCGATCGGGGCTGAGCGGCACTACCGGATAGCGCGCGGTGTTGCCCAAGGCGGGGCAGAGGAGGGTATCAAGACCCGTTTCCCGATTTCCGCGGCGGGCCGGCGAATGCATCCTCCACCCGATCGTAAAAGGCAGCTTGCATTTGCCCCTGATCCCCCCGCAGAATGCCTTGCAGTCCGAAACGCCGGTCCTTATATACGCCGCATCGGCGCAGCCCGCCGCTGCGATGAAATCCAAAAGACCATCCCGTTAGGGGCTGTCCCACGAATGCCTGACCGGGTTCCGACAGTCCGCTGCAAGGAGAGAAAACATGGCTAAAGTTATTGGTATTGACCTGGGAACGACCAACTCCTGCGTCGCCGTGATGGACGGCAAGGACGCGAAGGTGATCGAAAACGCCGAAGGCGCGCGCACGACCCCCTCCATGGTGGCATTCACCGACGACGGCGAACGTCTCGTCGGCCAGCCGGCCAAGCGCCAGGCCGTCACCAATCCGGAAAACACTCTTTTTGCGATCAAGCGCCTGATCGGCCGCACCTTCGAAGACCCGACGACGCAGAAGGACAAGGGGATGGTCCCCTACAAGATCATCAAGGCCGACAATGGCGACGCCTGGGTCGAAGCACATGGCAAGACCTACTCTCCGTCGCAGATTTCCGCGATGATCCTTCAGAAGATGAAGGAAACGGCCGAATCCTATCTCGGTGAAAAGATCGAGAAGGCCGTCATCACCGTTCCGGCCTACTTCAACGACGCCCAGCGCCAGGCCACCAAGGATGCCGGCAAGATCGCCGGTCTGGACGTGTTGCGCATCATCAACGAGCCGACCGCGGCTGCACTCGCCTACGGCCTCGACAAGAAGGAAGGCAAGACGATCGCCGTCTACGACCTCGGCGGCGGCACCTTCGATATCTCGGTTCTCGAAATCGGCGACGGTGTCTTCGAGGTGAAGTCGACCAACGGCGATACCTTCCTCGGCGGTGAAGACTTCGACATGCGTCTCGTCGAATATCTTGCGTCCGAGTTCAAGAAGGAGCAGGGCATCGACCTCAGGAACGACAAGCTTGCGCTGCAGCGGCTCAAGGAAGCTGCCGAAAAAGCGAAGATCGAGCTGTCGTCCTCGCAGCAGACCGAAATCAACCTGCCGTTCATCACGGCCGATGCTTCCGGTCCGAAGCACCTGACGATGAAACTGTCGCGCGCCAAGTTCGAGAGCCTGGTCGAGGACCTGATCCAGAAGACCATCGCGCCCTGCAAGGCCGCGCTCAAGGACGCCGGCGTCTCGGCTGCCGAGATCGACGAAGTCGTTCTCGTCGGCGGCATGACCCGCATGCCGAAGGTTCAGGAAACCGTCAAGCAGCTCTTCGGCAAGGAGCCGCACAAGGGCGTCAACCCGGATGAGGTGGTCGCCATGGGCGCTGCGATCCAGGCCGGCGTTCTGCAGGGCGACGTCAAGGACGTGCTGCTGCTCGACGTGACCCCGCTCTCGCTTGGCATCGAAACGCTCGGCGGCGTCTTCACCCGCCTGATCGAGCGCAACACGACGATCCCGACCAAGAAGAGCCAGGTCTTCTCGACGGCCGAGGACAATCAGTCCGCCGTGACGATCCGCGTTTCCCAGGGCGAGCGTGAAATGGCGGCCGACAACAAGCTGCTCGGCCAGTTCGACCTGGTCGGCATTCCGCCGGCGCCGCGCGGCGTGCCGCAGATCGAGGTCACCTTCGACATCGACGCCAACGGCATCGTGCAGGTCTCCGCGAAGGACAAGGGCACGGGCAAGGAGCACCAGATCCGCATCCAGGCATCCGGTGGTCTCTCCGACGCCGAGATCGAGAAGATGGTCAAGGACGCCGAAGCCAATGCGGAAGCCGACAAGAAGCGCCGCGAGGGGGTCGAGGCCAGGAACCAGGCCGAAAGCCTGATCCATTCTTCGGAGAAGTCGCTCAAGGACTATGGCGACAAGGTCTCCGAGACGGACCGCAAGGCGATCGAAGACGCGATTGCTGCGCTCAAGACCGCCGTCGAGGCTTCCGAGCCGGACGCCGAGGACATCAAGGCCAAGACCAACACGCTCATGGAAGTCTCCATGAAGCTCGGTCAGGCGATCTATGAGGCCCAGCAGGCCGAAGCCGCGCACGCGGATGCCGCGGCCGACGCCAAGCGCTCCGGCGACGACGTCGTCGACGCCGACTACGAGGAAGTCAAGGACGAAGACGACCGCAAGCGGTCGGCATAAGGACCTCGCCTTGCAAGGAACGAGCCCGGGAGCGATCCCGGGCTTTTTCATTACCGGTCCACGGCTGAGCTGACGACGAAGGGAAAGTGACGCGAAACCGCGGTTTTCCGACAAAAAACAGCTTCCGCCCCGACTTGGCTATGGTATCGCGCTTAAAGGTTTACTAAATCCTGTGGCAAGATAATCAGGCAGCCTTCGGATCCTTCGCGCTGGCAAGCCCTGTCACTGTCAACAGGACAATCTTTGAAGCATGAAACGTGATCTTTACGAAACGCTTGGCGTTCAAAAAAACGCGGATGAGAAGGAACTGAAAAGCGCCTTCCGCAAACTCGCGATGAAATATCATCCGGACAGAAATCCCGGCGACGAAGAAGCGGAAAAGTCCTTCAAGGAAATCAACGAAGCCTACGAGACGCTGAAGGATCCTCAGAAGCGCGCGGCCTATGACCGCTACGGGCATGCGGCCTTCGAGCAGGGCGGCATGGGTGCCGGCTTCGGAAACGGCTTTGCGGGCGGCGGTGCCCACGGCTTCTCCGACATTTTCGAGGACATCTTCGGCGAGATGATGGGCGGCCGCCAGCGCCGCTCGTCCGGCGGCCGCGAACGCGGCGCCGACCTTCGCTACAACATGGAGATCTCGCTCGAGGAGGCCTATTCCGGCAAGACGGCGCAGATTCGCGTACCGACGTCGGTTACCTGCGATCTCTGCACCGGCACGGGCGCCAAGCCCGGAACAAGCCCGAAGACCTGCGGCACCTGTCAGGGCACCGGCCGCGTCCGCGCGGCCCAGGGCTTCTTCTCGATCGAACGCACCTGCCCAACCTGCGGCGGCCGTGGTCAAACGATCACCGACCCGTGCACCAAGTGCCACGGCCAAGGTCGCGTCGTGGAGGAGCGGACGCTCTCGGTCAACATCCCGGCGGGTATCGAGGACGGTACGCGCATCCGGCTTTCCGGCGAGGGCGAGGCTGGCCTTCGCGGCGGCCCGGCCGGCGACCTCTACATCTTCCTCTCGGTCAAGCCGCATGAGTTCTATCAGCGCGACGGCGCCGACCTCTATTGCGCCGTGCCGATCTCAATGACCACGGCGGCGCTCGGCGGAAAGTTCGACGTCACCACGCTCGACGGCACGAAGTCGCGTGTCACCGTGCCGGAAGGCACCCAGGCCGGCAAGCAGTTCCGCCTCAAGGGCAAGGGCATGCCGGTGCTGCGCTCCAATCAGATGGGCGACCTCTACATCCAGATCCAGATCGAGACGCCGCAGAAGCTCACCAAACGCCAGCGCGAGCTCCTGCAGGAATTCGAGCAGATCTCGTCGAAAGAAAACAATCCCGAGTCGACGGGCTTCTTCGCCCGCATGAAGGATTTCTTCGATACGTTAAGCGACTAGCTGGCCGCTCGAATTGGCCCTCACCCTAACCCTCTCCCCGTCCTGAGGGGGAGAGGGGACAGGCGCGCCACGAGTCTCCTTCGCCCCGCTTGCGGGGAGAAGAAGGTTCGCAGGCCGGATGAGGGGCGGATTCGACAGAAGACCGCGCGTCCAAGGTGCCCTTCCCGCCGCGGCACGCTCGTCTCAGGCCACCGCCGCAACCAGCTGCCAGAGACCGACGGCGATGAGCAGCGTGCCCGCCGCGCGGGAGAGGAGACGGCCGGCCGGGATCATCTTTTCCGCGAACACGAATATGGCGATCGCCGCGATCCACAGCACGTTCATGATGCCGCCGACGAAGAGAAGCGCCATCAGCGCCCAGCAGCAGCCGATGCAATAGAGCCCGTGGCGCAAGCCAAGCCCGACGGCGCCCGCAGGATCGCGGCGAAAGGTGCCATGGGTCTGCAGGAAGACGAAGGGCGTCTGACATTGCCTCAGGCAGGCGTCCTTGAGCGGCGTCCATTGATAAAGCCCTGCGATCACCAGAACGATGCCGCTGAAGACGCGGCTGGCGCTTGCCAGCGCCGGCGTCAGCAGCGTGCCCTCCATCAGCCATTGCCCGAGCGTCGCGGCGAGCGCAAAGGCGGCCCAGGCAAGGAGATAGCCGCCGGCAAAGAAGCCGGTGGCGGCGAAGGGCTTGCCCTCGTTCCGGCTTTGCCGGCCGACGCGGGCATAGAGCAGGATCATCGGCGTTGCCGAAGGCAACATCATGCCGACCATCATCACCACCCACATGGCCAAGGTGACGCCGGCCTCAACGGCACTCCAGGGATGCGGCGAGAGGCCGAGCAAAGCACCGAGCGGAGCGGCGCCGCTGCCGCCCTCCATCTCCATGCTCCCCATGTCCATGGCCGGGTCCATGTCCATGCCGGCACCCGCCTCGGGATCTGACATGGCCATGCCGTCCATGTTCATGGTCGCAGCCAGCCAGATAATATAGGCCCAGGCGATCGCTGCGAGAATGGCGAGCGATGCCGCGACGATCGCCCGGTCCCGTCGCAGCAAGGTTTCGAGCGCGGTGTCCGGCATGGCGTCAGTGGACCACGCCGCTTTCGGTCATGTGGAGCTTCGCGAAATGGGCGTGCGAATCCGACAGCGACAGACTGATCGGTCCGGTCGTATCGGCCCAACCGCGCCCCACCTCGCACTGGTCGTATTCGAACCCTCGCGGCAGATTGATGCGGGCACGGTGCTCCGCTCCGGTCACCGGATTGAGGATCGGCTCTCCGCGGGCGTTGATCCATCCCGGGATATTCACGCGGGCGCTGCGTCCTGCGATATCGATTTCGAAATCGATCGGCGCGAAGACCGGTTCATGGAAGGTTTCGAAAGTCGTCGCAAACACCTGGAAGAACGTTGCGCCCGGTTCGGTGTCCTGACCGCTCATGATGCGCAAGAGCGCCTCGCGCTGGTCGTCCGAAGCCCGCTCGTCGATGATCGGTACGACCGCTCCCCTGCCCTGATGAATGGCGCCGGGCCAGGCTACGATCAGGGCGCACCGCAAACCGTCGAGGCGGGTGTCGCCATGATGCCCCTCCTCGATCTCAAAGACCCCGATCGCGCGGCAATGCCCTTGCGTCGGCAATGCGTTGAATTGGCAGGGGCAGCCATAGGCACAGTTGCAATGAATGAACTCGCGACCCTTGATCGTCCATTTGACGTCCGTCATCGTCTCCTCCCGAGCACGATGGATATCCAGTTTCTTTCGCTCGAACGCGATCTACCAGAGGACGAAAAATATACTCCGGGTCGCCGGTGATGCCAACGGCGCCGCGCCGTCGTGTCAGGCGGGTGAGGGGCCATCAGGGCGCCCTTCCGCCTTGCCTTGCCTCTGCTTTCGTCCTACCTGACAGCAACGTCGAACTCGGACATGCGATGCCCCACAAGGTCTTTCTCACCCGCCTGAAACTCACCGACTTCCGCAACTACGCGGCGCTTTCGCTCGACCTCGATCAGCGCCATGTGGTGCTGACGGGCGAAAACGGGGCGGGCAAGACCAATCTGATGGAGGCGGTCTCCCTCCTCTCGCCCGGCCGGGGTTTGCGGCGTGCTGCCTATGCGGATGTCGCCCGCGTCGGCGCTCCGGATGGCTTTTCCGTCTTTGCCGTGGTCGACGGCATGGAAGGCCCGGTAGAGATCGGCACGGGAACCCAAGGCACGGAGGAAGGCCAATCGCGCCGGCTTAGGCTCAACGGCACGCCAGCCCGCACCGTCGACGAGTTGACCGACCACTTGAGGGTGCTCTGGCTGACGCCGGCGATGGACGGCCTCTTCACCGGTCCATCCGTTGATCGCCGGCGCTTCCTCGACCGCCTGGTGCTCTCGCTCGATCCCGAGCATGGAAGGCGCGCCAGCGAGTTCGACCGCGCCATGCGCAGCCGCAACCGGCTCCTTGCGGAGTTTCGGCCCGATTCCGCTTGGCTCTCGGCGCTCGAACGCGAGATGGCGGGTCTCGGTGTTTCGATGGCGCTCGCCCGCCACGAGATGCTCGGCCTGCTCACGGCACTCGTCGAGCGCAGCCAAAGCAACGCAACCTTTCCCTCCGCCAACCTGGCGCTCGCCGGCTTCCTCGACGACTGCCAAGGTTTGCCTGCCTATGACCTCGAAGAACGGTATATCGCCATGCTCGCCGAAGGCCGCGCCCGCGACGCCGCCGCGGGCCGCACGCTCGACGGGCCGCACCGCAGCGACCTCCTGATCCGCCACCGGGAAAAAGACATGGAGGCCGAGCGCTGCTCGACAGGCGAACAGAAAGCGCTGCTTATCGGACTCGTGCTCGCCCATGCGCGGCTCGTCGGCGACATGACCGGCCATGCGCCGGTGCTGCTACTCGACGAAATCGCCGCCCACCTCGACCAGGGACGGCGTGCCGCCCTCTTCGATCTCGTCGACGCGCTCGGCGGCCAAGCCTTCATGACGGGCACCGATCGGGCGATGTTCGACGCGCTCGGCGAGCGCGGGCGCTATCTGACCGTTGCAAACGGCCGCGTTTCGGGGTGACATCCTCCCCGCGGCCCCGGCCGCGTCGCGGACCTCAGAATAGACGGAGACGCTCATGACGACCGCTGCAACACTCGAACCTTCGGAGATCGCGCGCTATGCGCGCCACATCGTGCTGCCGGAAATAGGCGGACCCGGGCAGCAGAAACTGAAGGCGGCGCGCGTGCTCGTCATCGGAGCGGGCGGCCTTGGCGCCCCGGCGCTGCAATATCTCGCCGCAGCCGGCGTCGGCACGCTCGGCATCGCCGACGACGACGTCGTGTCGCTGTCGAACCTGCAGCGCCAGGTCATCCACGCTACCGGGGATATCGGCCGGCCGAAGGTGGAGAGCGCCGCCAACGCTATCGATGCCCTCAATCCACATGTGAAGGTCGTCGCGCACGCACTTCGGCTCGGCCCGGAAAACGCCGAGGCGATCTTCAAGGCATACGATCTCGTCGTCGACGGCTCCGACAATTTCGATACGCGCTATCTCGCCGCCGACACGGCGGAGACGATGGCAGTTCCGCTGGTCACCGGCGCCGTCGGCCGCTTCGACGGCTCCCTCACCGTGTTGAAGCCCTACGAGACCGATGCCGAGGGACATCCCAATCCCTCCTATCGCGATCTCTTTCCCTCGCCGCCCCCGCCCGGCGCGGTTCCGACCTGCGCCGAAGCAGGCATTATCGGCGCGCTCACCGGCGTCATCGGCACGCTGCAGGCGATGGAGGCGATCAAGCTCATCACCGGCATCGGCGAATCGCTCGTTGGCCGCCTGCTTCTCTACGACGCGCTTGCCGCCCAGTTCAACACGATCCGCTACCGGCGCGGCAGGGCTTGAGGTCAGGATGGAAACGATTCGCCTCGACGGAAGCTTCGATCGCTACGAAGACCTGTTGTCGCTGATCCTTTCGTCCTTCGCCTATATGGACGGGCGGATCGATCCGCCCTCCTCCGCCCACACGTTGACGGTGGCATCGCTGCGGCGGAAGGTCGTAGACGAGATCGCCTTTGCCGTCACCACCGGTCGCGAGCTTCTCGGCTGCGTCTTCTGCAAGCCGGAGCCGGACTGCCTCTACATCGGCAAGCTCGCCGTCGCTCCCAAAGCTCAGGGAAGAGGCGTCGGACGCATGTTGCTCGCCGTGGCGGAAGAGACGGCGAGGGCCTCGCTTTACCTGCGCTGAGACTGCAGACACGCATCGAACTGACCGAGAACCACGCCGCCTTCGCTGCCTTGGGCTTCGTCGAGACGAGCCGCTCCGCGCATCCGGGCTTCACGCGCCCGACCTCGATCGAGATGCGGAAACGGCTTTAGCCCTCCATCAGCTCAGAGATGGGCATGCCGGGAGCTCATGGGCTGGCAAACCCTCAAGCTCATTTCGCATCGGATGTCTCCTCGGCAATCTCCCTGATCAGCCTATCAAAGCCCTCCTCGGTCCCCATGACGCGTTGCTGGCGCGTCCCACCGCCCCCGAGAAACACGGCCTGCTCGGTGAACTTCATGTGCGTTTGTGCGCCGCTCGGCGTGAGCTCGATCGTAACGAGCGATGCGGATACCCTCGCGCCCCTGAAGCTCATCTCATAGGCGTAGATGATCCGCTGCCCTGGCGCGATGTCGAGGTAGAAGGCATTGAATGTCTGCTCGTCGCCTTCGGATGTTCGCCAGCGCTTGGCCTCCGATCCGCCGGCCCGGAAATCGAACTGCTCGTGGAGCACCGTCCAATCCGGGTGGCAGCCGGTCCAGCGCTCCTTGAGCTTGGGCTCGGCCCAAAAACGGAAAGCGTGTCGAGGGCTTCCCGGCAATTCGCGCTCGATCACGAAGGTGGTGTGCTCAATCTCTGACGTTTTCACTGCTCGGGTTCCTCTTCAAGAATCTGCATCGCCGCGGCAAGCCGATCGAAGGCCGCATTCCACGCCGCTTCCCGCTTCCGGGCCCAGTCGCCGATGGTTCTCAGCGCGTTGGCCTGGATGGTGTAGGTGCGCGTGCGGCCCACCTTGTTAGAGATGACGATGCCACTCTCCTCGAGCACCTTGAGGTGCTTGACCGCCGACGGCAGCCTCATCCCCGCTGGCGCGGCGAGTTGCTTCACAGTGGCGGGGCCGTCGCTCAACTGCTCCACCATGCCGCGACGGTTCGGGTCCGCCAGAGCCAGGAACATTCGATCGAGCGGCTGGAGCTGCATGAATCGTCCTCTATAGTTTCCGCAGTGAGAAACTATCAGGATTGCCGTTGCAGATCAAGAACAGTTTCCGCAAGCGGAAACCTTTTCAGCGTGATCGAGCTACTACAGCCCCGCGCGTCCTTTCAGACGCCCCAGTGCACGACAGTGGGGTCATTGGGTTGGCGAATGCTTTCGCGCCCTCAGCTCTGTGCTTGCCACATGAGTTCGGCGGCACCGCGTCTGCGGCGCGGAAGAGTTTTCGCAGGACTTGGCTTCAAGTCCGCCCCGGCAAAACCCTGTCCGGCGGGCGGTGGCCATCGAAGAAGGTGCGGATGTTGATCACCACCTTCTCGCCCATATCGATGCGACCTTCGAGCGTTGCCGAACTCATATGCGGCAAAAGCACCACCCTGCCTTCGCCTGCGAGCTTGATCAGCCGGGGGTTGACGGCGGGCTCATTCTCGAAGACGTCGAGGCCGGCACCGGCGATCTTGCCTTCCCTCAGGCATTTGATCAGCGCCGTCTCGTCTATGATGTCGCCGCGCGCGGTGTTGACGATGTAACTGTCCGGGCGCATAAGCGCCAGCCGCCGGGCCGAAATCAGATGGTAAGTGGCCGGCGTGGACGGGCAATTGACCGAGACGATGTCGACGCGGGCGAGCATCTGGTCGAGGCTGTCCCAGTAGGTCGCCTCCAGCATCTCCTCGGTCTCCGGCTTGACGCGATGGCGGTTGTGATAATGGATCGAGAGGCCGAAGGCCTTGGCGCGGCGGGCGACCGCGGTGCCGATCCGCCCCATGCCGACGATGCCGATCCGCTTACCGGCTATGCGCCGGCCGAGCATCCAGGTGGGCGACCAGCCCGCCCATTCACCCTTGCGGTCGGTCAGCACCTGCGCACCTTCGGCGAGCCGGCGTGGCACCGCGAGGATCAGCGCCATAGTCATGTCGGCCGTGTCTTCCGTCAGCACGTTCGGCGTGTTGGTGACGGTGATGCCTTTCCTCGCTGCCGCATCGACATCGATGTTGTCGACGCCGTTCGAGAAGGCGGCGATCAGTTTCAGTTGCGGTCCCGCCTGCTCGATCAGCGCGGCGTCGATTCGATCCGTCACCGTCGGCACGAGCACGTCCGCCCGCTTGACCGCCGCAACGAGCTCCGGCTGGCTGCGCGGCGTGTCGTCGATGTTGAGCTCCGCATCGAAGAGCTCCCGCATCCTGGTTTCGACGACGTCCGGCAGTTTCCGGGTGATGTAGACGGTTGGCTTTTTCTTGCTTGTCATTCCCGTGGGCGGCCTCGTTGACGGGTCCTTAACCAAGTTGGGCGATAGTTTCTCCCTGTAGCCGCAATTTCTACCAGACCCGGTGGGGAAGACAATTGAAAGTCGCTGTCCGGGTTCAAGGATTTGCGGCGCCGCGCGGCTGGTCAAGAGGTTGGAGCGGGGTGCGGGCGGAAACCGCAGACACTTTTTTCTCATCCCGCTCGGGCTTGCGCAAAGTCTCGCTTACGTTCGGAAAATGGGCCTCGTCATGCGTCACATCATTTCCAAAGCCTCTGCACTCATATCAGCCGCACTCCTCGCGACGGCCATGCTGACCACCACCGCCCATGCCCAGGCGGCCAAGGGGCCGAGCGGCCTGCCCCTTCCCCGCTTCGTCAGCCTGAAGGCCAAGAGCGTCAATCTCAGAATCGGCCCGAGCCTCGATTATGCGGTCGCGTTCCGCTATCTCAAACCGGGCGTTCCGGTCGAGATCATCCAGGAATACGACAACTGGCGTCGGATCCGCGACGCGGACGGTACCGAGGGCTGGGTCAATCAGGCGCTTCTCTCCGGTGACCGCACTGCGCTTGCGGCTCCCTGGATGCGCGGCAAGGGCGAGGAGGTCTTCGTCAATTTAAGGCGCGATCCGCAGAGCACGGCGCCGATCGTCGCGCGGATGGAGCCCGGCGTCATGCTGCATATCGGCGAGTGCAATGGCGAGTGGTGCCATGCCGAGACGCAAGGGGTCGAGGGCTGGATCGCCCAGGCCGAGATCTGGGGCGCCTATCCCGGCGAGGCCTTCAAGTAGGCGGCGTCGGGACGGGCCGTTAGCTCGCTAGCAAAGCGTCCGCAAAAAAGTAGAGCGTGCCAGAAGTCATGGCTTGATTGATTTCCGGCCAAGCTCAAGGTTCGAAACCAGATCGGTAACAAGCTCGTCCACGTTCGCCGTCGCGGTGTCGATGACGATGGGACGCGACCCCCAATCTTCGTAGACTCGATCGGTGACCTCTTCCCACGTCGGTTTTAACAGCCGCTGTACATCGGTCACCCGGGTTTCTACCCGCCGGCGATGTTCCGCCTTGTCCGAGCAGATGACCTCCACCTCGACGGCTGGCATTGCCGATCGCTCTGCCACCGCCAGCCAAGCGTCTCTGGTTACTTGCAGGCAATTTACCGAATCCGCAATGACTGTATTGCCGAGAGTGAGGTTGTCTTCAGCCACCCCATAAGCTGCTACATATCCTGCTGGGCCGACGTCCGAGTCCAGGACACCGGAAGCCCGAATGCTTTGCTCGATCGTATCGACGCGCACATGCACTGCGCGTAGCCGCTTGGCTAAAGCGCGAGCAATTGTCGTTTTCCCGCTTCCCGGCAAGCCGCCCAAGATAATGAGCATGAACAGACGCTTTCGATTCCGTCAAAACCGCGCTTTCGGATGCCATGCATCAGACGAGAGCGGCCTCGCGGGCGACGCTCGCGAGCGAGACCAGCGGGCGCGGACCGATCTGACCGATCACGATGCCGGCGGCAAGATTGCCGAGCCGGCTGCAATCCTCGAGCGAGCGGCCGGTCGTATAGCCGAACAGGAAGCCGGAGGCATAGAGATCGCCGGCGCCGGTGGTGTCGACCACCTGCTCAAGCGAGTTCGCACGGACGCGGACGCGCTCGGCGCCGCGCACGACGACGGAGCCTTCTTCGCTCAGCGTAACGGCGGCGAGCTTGCAGTCCTTCGCCAGCATGTCGAGCGCGTGATCGAAGTCCTCCGTCTCATAGAGAGCGAGGGCTTCCTGGCGGTTGGCGAAGACGATGTCGACCGTGCCCGAGCGCATGAGCTCGAGAAACTCGCCGCGGTAGCGGTGAACGCAGAAACTGTCGGAAAGCGTCATCGCCGTTTCGCGGCCGTGCGCATGCGCAATGCGTGCCGCCTCGCGGATCGCGTCCTTGGCGCGCGGCGGATCCCACAGATAACCTTCGAAATAGGTGACCTTGGAGCCGGCGACGACGTCGGCCTCGACGTCTTCCGGGCCGAGCTCGACACAGGCGCCGAGATAGGTGTTCATCGAGCGCTCGCCGTCCTCGGTGACGAAGATCATCGAGCGTGCCGTCGGCGGATGGCCGTCGAGCGGCTTCGTCTGGAAGTGCACGCCCTGGGCGCGGATATCGTGGGTGAAGATCTCGCCGAGCTGGTCGCTGGCGACCTTGCCGAAATAGGCCGCCCGTCCGCCGAGGCTGGCCACGCCGGCCGCCGTATTGCCGGCGCTGCCGCCGGACGCCTCGACTGCAGGCCCCATTCGCGAATAGAGGAGTTCCGCGCGATCGGCATTGATGAGGTTCATCGCGCCCTTGATGATGCCGTTTTCCTCAAGGAAACCGTCGTCGCAGCGCGCAATGATATCAACGATCGCATTGCCGATCGCCAGCACGTCGAATTTTGCCATGAACTCCGTCCGGGTTTTCAAAATGACCGGTGTTCGTTAATAGCGGTTTTCCGGCCATTTGGAAGACACTACAGCGCGGCGCGTCTTTTCAGACGTCCAAAGGGCGCTGCTGCACTTCGAATGCTGCGTTTCAACGATGCGTGCAGCGGGCAAAGATGCCGGTGATCATGCCGGCAGCGCCTTGGCGTCATAGGCCGCGGCAAACTCGGCACTCGGCGGAATCGGCTTGATGATGTCGATCATGACGCCGTTGGGATCGGCTGTGATGAAATGGCGTTGACCGAAGTCCTCGTCGCAGATCGGCTTGAGGATAGGCAGCCCCGCACTTCGCATCTCATCATAAAGCCGGTCGGGATCCTCCACCTCGAAATTCAGCAGCACGCCGCGGACGGGCGCCCGGTGCTGTTCCGGCACGGTCTCATGCCGATAGTCGAGGACGGCGAGCGTCACATGCTCGTCCTCAGCCGATTGAAGATGCATATACCAGTCGCTCATGAAAAGCGGCTCGAAGCGCAGATGCTTCACGTAAAAATCCGCCGTGGCCCGAACGTCGTCCGTCATGATGACCGGATAATAGCTCGTCGATTTCATCCTTCCCCTCCGTCGATCAGCAACATACAATCTGCATGTATTCATCGATAACATACAGGCTGTATGTATGCAACAGAGAAGACCGAGACGCTCGAATCAGGAGCGCTCCGACGCGACCCGAGCCGCGATCCTTGATGCCGCCCGCGCACTCTTCGTCGAGAAGGGCTATGCCGACACGGCGACACCGGAGATCGTTGCCGCGGCCGGGCTTACGCGTGGCGCGCTCTATCACCACTTCGAGGACAAGAAGGCGCTGTTTCGCGCGGTCATAGAACGGGAGGCGCGCGAAGTCGCGGCGACCATCGAGAACTCCGCCGCTGAAGGCTTTGCGCCTCGCGAGGCGCTACTCGCCGGGGCCGCCGCCTATTTCGACGCGATGGCGGCGCCCGGCAGGGTGCGCCTGCTGCTGCTCGACGGCCCGGCCGTCCTCGGCGTTACCGAAATGGCGATGATCGACGCTGCGCATGGCGGCAGAACGCTCGAGGAAGGGCTGGCCGCCGTCATGGCTCCGCACCGCCTGGAGGAAAAGGCGGTCAAGGCAATGGCGTTCCTGCTATCGGCCGCTTTCGACCGGGCCGCGCTCGAGATCGATGCCGGCGCCGCGCGTGCCGACTACGCCTACGCCATCGACAGGCTGATCGATCGCCTGATCGCTGCATGAAGCACCTCGCGTTCATCGAATTCACGCGACGCGCTTTATGCCCTCGTTTTTGGGCGTGTCGTTGTCCGAAACCGCTGCACACTTTCGGGCGACATGCACGAGGACGGCAGGCACGACCGTCAGCCGGCGACGGGGACCACCTGTGGCGGCAGTTCGACGAGCGGCGCCGGGATGTCGCAGGTCTTCTCCGGCGATTTGCACAGGTCGGCAATCACGCAGCGTTCGCATTCCGGCCGGCGCGCCTTGCAGACATAGCGGCCGTGCAGGATCAGCCAATGGTGCGCGTGATAGAGATATTTCTTCGGAATGACGCGCAGGAGATGCGCCTCCACCTCGTCCGGCGTCTTGCCGGGAGCGAGCCGGATGCGGTTCGCGATGCGGAAGATATGCGTGTCGACGGCGATCGTCGACTGACCGAAAGCCATCGAGAGCACGACGTTCGCGGTCTTCCGCCCGACGCCCGGCAGAGTCATGAGCTCCTGGTGCGTGCGCGGCACCTCGCCGCCGAAATCGGTAATGAGTTTCTCGGAGAGGGCGATGACGTTTTTTGCCTTGTTGCGGTAGAGGCCGATCGTCTTGATGTAGTCGCGCAGCTTTTCCTCCCCGAGCGCCAGCATCTTCTCCGGCGTATCGGCCACGGCAAAGAGCGGCCGCGTCGCCTTGTTGACGCCGGCGTCCGTCGCCTGCGCCGAAAGCGCGACGGCTACCAGCAGCGTGAACGGATTGACGTGCTCGAGCTCGCCCTTCGGTTCCGGCCGCTGGATGGAGAAGCGGCGAAAGATCTCCTCGACTTCAGCGGCGCTATAGGCGCTGCGCCGCCGCGCGCCATTGCGTCCTGTCGTCGCCTTCTTCGGTTTTGACGGTTGCGGCGGCGATTTGAGTTTCACGTTTTTCATGGCGCATCTATAGTCATGGGTCATGACCGAAGGCAATGTCGAGACAAGCATCAACGAAAAGCCGATCTTTGCGGCCGAACTGACGCCCTACCGCTCCCTGGGTTCAAGGGGCTTCAAGGTTTTCTTTCTGATTGCCGGCGCCATGAGCCTCATGCACATATTCGTCTTCCTGGTGATCGGCGCATGGCCGATTGTCTTCTTCTTCGGTCTCGATTTCGTGCTGCTCCTCGGCGCCTTCTGGCTCAACTACCACTCGGCGCGCGCCCGCGAGGAGGTCAGCGTTTCGCGCACCGATGTGTCGGTGAAGAAGTTCGCGCCGTCGGGAAGGATGACCGAGCACCGCTTTAATCCCTTCTGGACGCGGTTCAGCATAAAGCGCCATCAGGAAATCGGCATCGTCTCGATGAAGATCAGCGGCGGCGGGCGGCAGACCGATATCGGCTCCTTTCTCAACCGCGACGACCGCGAGACCTTCGCCGTCGCCTTCGCCCGCGCCCTGGCGACCGCACGATCGCGATAAGCGCAACGCGAAGCCCGACAAGAATCGGGTGGTTATAGGCTCGCCCGCATGATTATCTGCAGCATGAGGAGATGATCATGAACGTCGTTACATCCATTCCCACCGACATCACCCCCGAGGGCAGCGACTACGACACGGTCCGGCGGGTGATCGCAATGCTGACCGAGGATTACCGCGACCAGCCGTCGCTCGAGACGATCGCGCGGCGCCTCGGCCAATCGCCGACGCAGCTTCAGAAGGTCTTTACCCGTTGGGCGGGACTTTCGCCCAAGGCTTTCCTGCAGGCGATCACACTCGACCACGCGAAGCGACTCCTGCGCCAGGAGGACATGCCCCTGCTCGAGACCAGCATCGAGGTCGGCCTGTCCGGTCCGGGGCGGCTGCACGACCTTTTCGTCACGCACGAGGCGATGTCGCCCGGCGAGTGGAAGGCGCGCGGCGCGGGCCTCACCATCCGCTACGGCTTCCATCCCTCGCCTTTCGGCACGGCGCTGGTGATGATCACCGACCGGGGCCTCGCCGGGCTCGCCTTCGCCGATACCGGCGAGGAGCGTGCGAGCTTCGACGACATGGCCGCCCGCTGGCCGAACGCGAGCTATGTCGAGGACAGCGCCGCCACGGCACGCTACGCGGCGCGCATTTTCAATCCGGATCGCTGGTCGGCCGAGGAGCCGCTCAGAATCTTCCTGATCGGTTCGGATTTCCAGGTTCGGGTATGGCAGACGCTCCTGAAGGTCCCGCTTGGCAAGGCGACGACCTATTCGAAAATCGCCGAAGATATCGGCCAGCCGACGGCCTCACGCGCCGTTGGTGCTGCGGTCGGGCGCAACCCGATCTCCTTCGTCGTGCCGTGCCATCGTGCGCTCGGCAAGACCGGCGACCTCACAGGCTACCACTGGGGGCTGACGCGCAAACGCGCAATTCTCGGCTGGGAGGCGGGGAAGGCGTGAGGGCTTAAACGGATTGCCGCCGATTGCCCCTCATCCGGCCTGCCGGGCACCCTCTCCCCGCAGGTGGGACAAAGGCGACTCGCGGCACCGCCTCAGTCCCCTCTCTCCCCGCGCGCGGGGAGAGAGTTAGTCCTCGGGTTAAGCCCGAGGAGAGGGGCAAATCGCCCGCACCTGCAACGTCAACGCGCCAAGTTCAATGCGCGCCGGACATATCGCCGAGCACTTCCTTGGAGGCGACGGTCGAATCCGCCTTCAGCTTGTAGACCATTGGCACGCCGGTGGCGAGGTTGAGCTTGAGGATCTGTTCCTTGGTCAAGCGATCAAGCACCATGACGAGCGAGCGCAGCGAGTTGCCATGGGCGGCGACCAGCACTTTCTCGCCTGCGAGCACGCGTGGCAATATGTCGGTGAGATAATAGGGCCAGACGCGGGCGCCGGTGTCGCGCAGGCTTTCGCCGCCGGGCGGCGGCACGTCGTAGGAGCGGCGCCAGATGTGCACCTGCTCCTCGCCCCACTTCGCACGCGCATCGTCCTTGTTGAGGCCGGAAAGATCGCCGTAGTCGCGCTCGTTCAGCGCCTGATCGCGGATCGTTTCCAACGACGATTGGCCGACCGCATCGAGCACGAGCTGGCAAGTGCGCTGTGCGCGGACGAGAGCGGAGGTGAAGGCGATGTCGAATTTGATGCCGTATTCAGCGAGTGCCTTGCCGCCGGCCATTGCCTCCTCGATGCCGAGCTCGGTGAGGTCAGGATCGCGCCAGCCGGTGAAGAGGTTCTTCAGGTTCCAGTCGCTCTGGCCGTGCCGGACAAGGACGAGGGTGCCGCTCATTTCGTTTTCCTCTTGAATATGTAGATGTTCAGTTGAGCCCGAGAACGTCGAGCATGGTATAGAAACCCGGCTTCCGGCCGCGGCCCCAGAGGGCGGCGGCGATCGCGCCGCGCGCGAAGATCGAGCGATCCGTGGCGCTGTGCGAGAGCGTCACCATCTCACCCTCGCCGGCGAGGATGACGGAGTGCTCGCCGACGACCGAACCGCCGCGCAGCGTGGCAAAGCCAATCGTCCCTCGAGACCGCGCGCCGGTATGGCCGTCGCGCACGCGCACGGAATGTTGCGCGAGGGAGATGCCGCGTCCCTTCGCCGCCGCCTCGCCGAGAAGCAGCGCCGTGCCCGATGGCGCATCGACCTTGTGCTTGTGGTGCATTTCGAGGATCTCGATGTCCCATCCGGCGGCCGGAAGCGCGCGCGCCGCCTTTTCCGTGAGGACCCCGAGCAAGTTGACGCCGAGGCTCATATTGCCGGACCTGATGATGCGGGCATGGCGGGCGGCGGCGAGAATCTTCGCATCGTCGTCCGCCGAGCAGCCGGTCGTGCCGATGACATGGACGATGCGCGCCTGCGCCGCGAGCGCGGCAAATTCGACGGAGGTCGCCGGCGACGTGAAATCGAGCACGCCTTCGGCATCGAGAAAGGCTTCGAGTGGCTTATCGGTGACGGGAACGCCGATCGGCCCAAGCCCCGCGATCTCGCCTGCGTCGCGGCCGATGACGGGCGAGCCGGGCCGCCCGATTGCGGCGTGGAGACGCACGCCGTCCATCTCATGAACGATCCGGATCAGCGTCTGGCCCATACGGCCGGCCGCGCCGACCACCACGAGCTTCATGTCCGTTTCGCTCATCGTCGAATTCCTTCGTTCTACAGGATTTGGACCTCGGCGGGCGTGTCGGCGCTGCCCTGAAGATTGTACAGGCGAGCGTAAAGACCGTCCGGACGCCGCGCAAGCTCCTCATGCGTGCCCTCCTCGACGACGGTGCCGTCCTTCATGACGACGATCTTGTCCGCGTTGACGACGGTCGAGAGCCTGTGGGCGATGACGATGACGGTGCGGCCGCTCATCGCCTGTTCGAGCGCCTTCTGCACGGCCGCCTCCGACTCGGTGTCGAGCGCCGAAGTGGCCTCGTCCAGAAGCAGAATGGGCGCATCACGCACGAGCGCACGAGCGATCGACAGGCGCTGGCGCTGGCCGCCCGAAAGCGTGATGCCATGTTCGCCGACGGGAGTGTCGTATCCCTCCGGCTGCGCCAGAATGAAATCATGCGCGTAGGCGAGCCGAGCCGCTTCCTCGACTTCTGCATCCGTCGCCTCGGGCCGGCCATAACGGATGTTGTCCCGGATCGAACCCTCGAAAAGATAGGGCTGCTGCGAGACATAGGCGAGGCCATTGCGCAGCGACTGCTTGGTGACGCCGGCGATATTCTGCCCGTCGATGAGGATCTCGCCCGCGTGCGGATCATAGAAGCGCGGGATGAGGCTGATGATCGTCGACTTGCCGGCGCCGGACGGACCAACGAGCGCCGTCGTCTTGCCGCCTTCCGCCCGGAAGCTGACCCCTTTGAGGATTTCCTCGCCGTTTCCGTAGGCGAAGCGCACGTCGCGCAGCTCGACCGTCGCCTCGCCGAGCTTGATTTCGGTCG
>Ga0214543_1000158_pt1 | contig 96794 bp, 56 predicted proteins | sample CNSS2metaG_FD_160094 | JGI IMG/M metagenome (GOLD analysis project Ga0214543, IMG submission 160094) | Root nodule microbial communities from cowpea collected in UCLA plant growth center, Los Angeles, California, USA - CNSS2 | ecosystem: Host-associated > Plants > Roots > Nodule | place: USA...
TTTTCTCTTTACATATTTATCTATCTTATATATTTAAGTATAAACTGCATTCTTTTAATGTTTATAAAATGTTTATGAATCGTACGATTCACGATACGATTCACGATTCAAAATTTAAGCTCTCCGATACACGATACGATTCACGATTCAACTACCATGTTTAAAAGTAATTAGAAACAACAAAACATATTAGAGTTTTAAGAAGGGAACTTTAAGCCTAACTCAACCCCACAAAACCGACTTGTAAGATGAGGTTATATACTCTAAATTGACCTTATCTAATCAATGTGGGACTTCCAACACACCTCCATACGCTGAGACATATACATCTCATACGTGAGACTAGACACTAATAGGTGGTGCAATAGCAGCCTAATAGCGGGTGGAATAATAGATCAACAAACATCAAATTTCGCTAGGATAGACTCTAAACTCATGACTCTAATATCATATTAAGAAGTTGACTATAAGTTTAACTCAACCTCACAAAACCGGCTTGTAAAGTGAGATTTGCACTCACTTATATATTCTAAATTAACCTTATTTCTAGTTAATGTGAAACTTCCAATATAGAGAATGAGTGGAACCCAATAGTGATCAGAAACTTGAATCAAGTTCTCAAACAGTAAAGAAACCAAACTAAAATTAGGAGTAGTGAAACCAACTAGCAAATGAATCAAGTGTTGAATCTAGAAGCAGAAGGACCAAAGAGGGGGTTTGGTACTGTTGTATGCAGAGGAGTAGAAAAAAAGGTGAAGATTAATGTTGGAATGAATGATGTCAGGGCCTTAATATTATGGGTCAATTGAAAATGGGTTGGGTTTCTTAGATTTTGAAAAAAACGTCTATCCTGCTGATCACATCAAACTGTGTCAGAGAGTGTGATCAAGATGCCAAGGCTTGAGAAAGTCGTATGTTTATGCAATCTTGCGACTAAGCTAGTCTTGACTGATGTTTTTATTATATATAACAAAATAACAATAACAATAAAAACTAAGCTTTTCCTGCTATGTGGGGTGGGCTACATGAATTGATGATTCCATATTGGTCATTGTTATATTATAACTGCAACTGATTACTTAAAAAAAGTATTGTGTACCCTTTTGGGGGAAGGGGGTAGGGCATGCTTTTGTAAACTGTGATGGCTGGCTCCTAAAATGGTCGCCTACTTTGCTTGAGCCATGATGAAACTGCAATGTCTGAACTCGTATTTGATTTAAAGTCTTGTAAGATTGTTTTGACTTGTTTATGTTGTTTCTAGATTTTCTTATTTAGGAAGATTTATTATCGTTCTATTTTAAATCTGACAGTGCTCTAATGCTTTTCAGATAAAAATGTTTAGCTGTTGACTAATCTTGCTTGTTGATTGTCATCATTTTTAGTATGGTGAAGTAGACAGCAGGGTCTCTTCTTATTTGAGGAACGAATTGCTGAGAATATCAGTTAAAGAAAAATCTCGAAGAGAGAAACTTTGGAAAAATGGTATTATTAAGTCTTCTCGCATGGCTCCTCGAAAATGTCCCCAATTTGTGGGAACCGAAGAAGTATGATTTTTTTTACCAATGGTAATATAAAATGATAACTCATGGCTTTGCCATTTTCTGATTGTGTTTACTGGTGTGCTTTGTAGGATCCAGCATGCGTCATATGCCAGCAATATCTCTATCTCTCTGCTGTTGTATGTGGTTGCAGGCCATCAGCTTTTGTCTGTCTGGAGGTAAATGCACGAGATTGAGCTATTGATTTATTGATGATCAAATAATGTAAATATTAAAATATGTAGTTGCCATCAACAATTCATCTTCCACCATTGCATCAATGTCAAAGCAAAATAAAAAAGTGTTACCGGCCCCAAGAATGTATGTAATATCCATTTTTATAGCTGAATCATACTTATTTGTTTCAACCTAAGATTGAAAGTACCCAACGGATTTTTTTAAGTTCTTAAGATAGCCACTCAAGTTAAGTGGGTTCTCTCAATATTCTGGCTATGAGAAGTGTGAACGCATCAGAAAACCAGCCTGTCCCTGGAAAAGCATATGGGTTGTCTGTTTTTGTCTTATGTAAGTGAAAATAAGTAAACTGTACTATGCACTTCTGTTTCTGCTGTTAAGGGATAAGGGAAAATTGTATTGTTGCATGACATGACATGACAGATATATGGATCACTATTATTTCTTGGATTTTCATAAGTTGGTTAGTTGATTATGAATTTATGTATTAAGTGTCTGGCATCTTCCTCATGGTGTTTATTTCTCTTCATCTTTTCCTCTCTCTCTCTCTCTCTCTCTCTGTTTCTAACAGAAGGTAGCGCTGTTTGTACCTGGTGATTGCTTGTTGTTTTAAAGTGATCAGGATTTAGTGCACATAGACATGCTTAAATTTCCCATTCCATTCATGTGTCATGTAGGACTAGACTTTATAGGTGATAGAAAATATTTGTATTGTTGATATTATTGTGGTCGAGAGTCACTTGACAGATTCAGATTTCTTGGGTTTGTTTAATTTGTGCCCTTGGGTGCTGTTATATTATTGACTGAATTTAGTGTTCTCTCTTGCAGCACTGGGAACACCTTTGTGAGTGCAAAACTGTTAAATTGCGTCTTCTCTATCGTCATTCACTTGCAGAATTGTATGACTTGGCCCATTCTATGGACAAATATACTTCCGAGGACAAAGCTGAGTGTAGAAGTGTGAAAAGGCAGCCTTCATGTCTCAGTGCTTTGACCAAAAAGGTCATATATACAAATACATTTTTTTAACCCTCCAAAATTTCCAAATTCTAATATTTTTTTTAATAGTTGGATTTACTTGTTTTCTGCAATAAAAATATATGATGTCTCCATTTCTATATCTGACTGCTGCTCTCCTGTAATGGTAATGTTTAATTTTTTAATTAAATTAGCTAACGTAGTGCTTGTATTGTTTTGTATACATTTGTGATTTAAGAAAAACTACTATTTCCGTCTGAGACTCTTGGTATATGTGTAGGTAAAAGGTGGCTCCATCACTTTTGCTCAACTTGCTACAGAGTGGCTTCTGCAATCTAGTTCTATTCTTCAAAATGTCTTTTTGAAAGATGCATTTGTTACTGCACTGAGGAAAGCTGAACAATTTCTTTGGGCTGGTTCTGAGATGGATTCTGTGAGTTCTATCTATTTATTACTCTTTAAATACTGTTGTATGTGTACACCGTGATGTACTTGACTTACTTAGTTCTCCTTCTTTTTGGAATGTAGGTTCGAGACATGGTAAGGAATTTGCTTCAAGCTCAGGAATGGGCAGAAGGGATAAGAGACTGTGTAACTAAAATTGAGATATGGTTGTGTCATCGAGACTCTAGTGTAAAGAAAGTTCATTTAGAATCCGTTGATGAGTTGCTGAAATTTAGTCCTGCACCTTGCAATGAGCCTTGTTATCATAAACTGAAGGTGCTTTTCTTAACAAACTGTTAATGCCTGTGGTAGTTGCCTTTTTCTGCCTTTTTTTTGGTTAATTTTTATTGATGCAGGAGTATGCAGAGGAAGCAAGGTTGTTTGTTCAGGAGATTGATACTGCTTTGTCAATGTCTTTAAATGTACTTTCTCCTAGACTCATCACACGTGTTTTCTTCATAACTTTATATTGGTAACACTTATATCGGGTAACAATTTATGTTCTTGCTAATTATAATTAGACTAAAATTATTTTTTTGCAGATGTCTGAGTTGGAACTTTTATACTCCAAAGCTTGTGGCTTACCCATCTACGTGAAAGAAAATAAGAAATTGGAAGGAAAAATTTCTTCAACCAAGGTAGGTGTTTCCTTACATATAGTTTGGCTCATTTTTTAACTTTACTGGTTCTACGCTTTATCTTTCATTTATATTGCTAATATTTTGAAACTCTTTTTTCTCTCCAAGATGTCATTTTCTTATTTACAAAGTTACGGATATCTGTAGATATTTTTTTATCAGAACGTGTTTGTCACAACTCAAAAAAGAATCCATCTTTCCTTCCCAGAATCGAATCTGATCTTGAAAGTTATCACTGCTGTTTCAGTTTTTCCTCATGATGAAAATAATCTGGAAGTTCCATATTCCTTTACTAGTAATGTGAGACTACCATGACTGCCGTCCCGTGTTCATCCTGATGGTATGAAAATGGCAGTAATTCAGTCTCTGGGGTAATTCTTAGTTAGTGACTCTCATAATTTTGGATTAGAGCCTAATTCAAGCCCACTAAACTTATCATGTCCATATGAGGAGCCAAAATGGGGTTGGGCATTAAATTTTGAGCCTGAATTAAATGCTGGCTGTTTAGAAAAGTAAAACTATGTTTAGGAGAAGAAATCACTTCCACAAACAACATAACTTGCAAAATGTAAAATCTAAAGACAAAAATGGTCAACGTTATCTTCTAATCTTTAAATGTGAGTAAACCCTAAAAATACCATGTACTAAACACAAACTTAAATTATTTTTATTTTCAAAATATGGAGAGCTAATAGTTGTTGTGGAAAGAGTTCACCTGATTTTTATCCATTTTTTGCTTTATTTGTGAGTCCATCTCTATCCCAGATACAAAGATTGGCTCATGTTCTTAACTGCCGCAATTTTTGTGCTTGAGCTAATGTACACTTTTGGTGTACTGCAGGGTCTTGTTGATTTATGCAGTGTTTTATTTTTCATGTTGCTAACATTATTTCTTTGATGCTCGTCAGGCATGGCTGGATAGTGTCAGAAACTGCATCTCAGCTAGACAGCCTGCTGCACTACATGTTGATGTTCTTTATAAACTAAAAGCAGAGGTAATAAGAACCCTGGAAACTGCACAGGCTTTGTTAATTTCTCAAGCCTTGTTCATGTGAACTTGACTATAATTATTATCAATAACAGGAATAGAATTGTTATTACGTGATCATGTGAATAAATCATTCATTTTTAAATTAGGTGTTTCACATTTATGTGAGTAATATACGTCATACACAGACACAACACACGTGTGCATTACTCAAGTTACTGACAAAATAATGTGAAATTCATGCTTTCAATAGTTTTGGGATCTTCAAGTTCAACTCCCGGAGATAGATGTGCTTCAGAATCTACTAAATGAGGCTGAATCTTGTAGTGCTCAATGTCATGATATGTTAGAAGGACCTATGAATCTCAAGGTTTGCATTTTCAGTCTTTTTCATCTCTTTTTGTTTTGTATGATGGTTAAAAGGCATTGCTTTATTGACTAAGAAACCTTGCAGAATGTTAGTTTGCTGCTTAAGGAATGGGAAAATTTTGCAGTTGATGTACCAGAACTCAAGCTTCTAAGGCAATACCATTCGGATACTGTTTCATGGGTTTCCCACTGTAATGATGTTTTAGGGAGAGTTCACATGCAGGAAGATCAGCACAATGTCGTTGATAAATTGAATAGTATTTTTGAAGCAGGTTTATCTTTGAAAATTCAAGGTATTAGGGAATGTTGCTGCGTTATATGGGTTAACGTTTTCATTTTCGAGACCCATGCATTTATTCATTTTCTTGTTAGTTTACACTGCCTCAAGGTTTGACTTATATTTCTCAGTTGATGAGTTGCCATTGGTTGAGGTTGAGCTGAAGAAGGCTCACTGTCGGGAAAAGGCTGTGAAGGCAAGTTATTATATTTGATCATTCTAATACTGTTTTCTCCTTTCTCTCCTTGCCTCTTTTTTATTTTTTTTAATATGAAAAAGAAGAAGATTTCTTAGTATTCAAGGACTAATCAACTTTGTCATGTTAAAGGCTCAGGCAGTTCTTTAATCTTTGAAAACTGATTGAAATAATGTGAAATTGGTACAGGCACATGATTTTAAGATGCCTTTGGAATTCATCCAGCAACTCTTGAAGGAGGCCACCATGTAATTTTAAATGCCCTTTCCTCATCTGAACCGGCAAATCATTAGGTTTTATTTTTTTCTAGTTTCAACCATTTGCTTGTTATTGATTATTCAGGCTTCAAATTGAGGGAGAGAAACAATTTGTCAATCTGTCTTGCATGCTTACTGCTGCCATTCCTTGGGAGGAAAGGGCTAGAGGGATGCTTTCACATGAGGCTCCTATTTTGGACTTTGAGGACATGATCAGGTTCAGCTATGCTGGAGATGTTTTATTTATTTTTTTATCGGCAGCTGGAGATGTTTTATGTTTATAGCTTCAACAAGATTATACTTGAAGAGAACTTGAAAAAAAGGAACTGAGTATATTCAGTGTGTATTTAATACAAGTTTTATAGGCTAAATGGCCTATTAATAGAAATAGGGAAGTAGGGAAATTATGAAAGAGAATAAATGTACCCTACTAATAACAAGATTTTATCCTATTTACAACAATTGTTTTGGCTAATGATAAATTTGTTTTTTATCTTCCTTTTATAGAGCTTCAGAGAACATATTTGTTATTCTTCCTTCACTTAATGATGTCAAGGACGCTTTATCAGAAGCTAATTCCTGGTTAAAGAATTCAAAACCATATTTCGTCTCTTCTATGCAAACTTCTGATTCTATGCAGAAAGTTGAGGACTTACAGGTGCTTGTTTTGTTCTTTTGTTTTGTTGCCTTAAGTTTGCAGAAAACATGATCATTATGAATATGACAATTTGATCATCTACTTTTAGATGTTGGTTTCTCAATCGAAGCATCTTAAAGTATCATTTGAAGAAAGAGGAATGCTTGAATTGGTTTTGAAAAACTGCAGAACGTGGGAGTATGAAGCATTTTCTGTACTAGATGATGCCCGGTGCTTATTTGAACTGGATAGCTCTCTGCATCAAATAGACAGTGGTTTAATGTGTAACATGGAAGATTTGATTGTAAGAATCCAATCCACCATAGCATCCGGTACATCGCTGGGTTTTGACTTTGGTGAGATTTCAAAACTTCAAGCATCTTGTTCTACGCTGCAGTGGTGCAAAAGGGCCTTGTCTTTCTCCAATTGCTCTCCTTCTTTAGAGGTTACTATTTCCCTCTAGTGACAATTTATGTTACAGTCATCCATTTCACAAATGCATAAACGTATTATTTCTTACTCCATCCTTTTAGTGTTTGACTGCTGCCTTGAACATATACATGCTTCTGCCAAATATACCCTGCCTCCATCCCCAACTGTCCACCAAAATTGGTTTATCTTTTACTGGTTATTAAGAACATGGTATTAACTTGATCCCTCGACACTTTATTTTGAGTCGTTCATCTGGATGCCTTGCCTTACGAAGCTCACATCATATTTGATTATTTTCTTGTTGCTATTCAACTACACATGAAATTTTTAGCGTGTTACTACTGACAGCAATCTCGTTTTTCCTTTACATAGTTCATTGCTTAATAATTCTGTTCACCGAGATTTTTCATTGTCAATTTTTTAACCTTTCCTTTGTATGGGCATAAATAAAACTTGATTTGAGATATAAGATCAGGTGTTTGGAAACTGTTTGGGGTAAAGAACATGGCCTTTTAATGGGGCTTTCTAAGAATTAATCTTGTTGAATTTCTTTTGTTGTTGATTAGAGATGCTTGCTAATCATGTAGGACGTTTTGGAGGTTGCAGAAGGTCTTTCTCATTCCTCTATTTCTGGGGCTCTGTTGAAACTATTGATAGGTGGGCTTGAATGGCTTAAGAAGGCATTAGAGGCGATTTCTGGTCCTTACAATTCTAGAAGATGCAAGTTGACTGACATACAAGCTATTCTTACTGATTATGAGGTACTAGGTTATGAAATTTTCTGCTATGTGTATTTTGTTGTTTGAATGAGTGATTTTTTTTTTTTAATTATTAAATAAAGTGGCCACATTCTTGTTTGTGTGGACATTTATAAATTTATATATAATTCAAAAGGAAAAGAACTTGAATGAAATTAAGAGAGTAATGTTTATGGTATTTAAACCCTTATATTATAAGGAAAAGGAAATAGTGTAGAGGTTGTGAAACTACGTCAAAAGAGAAAATGTGGTTTTCGTTTTTAGGTTGGTTTTTGAATCATGCTTACAATCAGACCCCGTATGTTGGGGTTTCACAGATTTTATCTCTGGGACATACTTATGTCTCTGGTATCTTGCACATGATTGGTTCAGGGAAATTTCCATTTCTGATAAGCAGAGACTTGACAGCATTTGGTGTACACTTGAACCTTTCTTTTCGTTGTTTTTCAACTCCTGTTCTGGGAATATCCTATCCTCATCCTGGTTTTACTTCTCCCTAATATTTTTAATAAAAAGCTAAATTTCATGCTGTGTTCGGTTTAGGTACATTGGTGTATTTGGTTGGAGCACAATGCTCCCATAGTCGCATCCTCAAAACTAAAATGTTTGCTCTTACATGCTGTTGAATTGGATTGAGCGCTGTCATGTGCATGACTGTTTCAAAGGGGTTCCTTTCTATTACTGATACACGGAGACTGAACTTTGTGTTGTATTCACAATACTTTTTACTTCCTTCTGGTTTCACTGCCTTTTGTTTTATCCTTCCCCAGGCTGTAGTTTTTCATGTTGCATGGTGTCTTTTCCCATATAAAATAAAGTGGTTTTTATCTCAACTAATTTTACACTTGTGTATGGTTTTAATTATCTTATTAAATTTATGGTCTTATCTTTTTGTGAATAGTTAACAAACTTTCTGATTGATTAAAGACATTGATTTATGGTACTTTGGAGAGAAAAGTTGCGGTGAAAGCGTCAGGCTTTTCCATTCAGTGGTTGGAAAAATTGTTTTGCCACATACAGCTTACATCTACAACTTTTTCTGCAGACTATTAATATGACCTTTACAGCAGTAAATATTCAACTTGAAGATGCCATTGGAAAACATAAGTAAGTCTAATTTGTTTGTTGTAGAATCCAGATTATACTTTATGTTAGTTTGATTTGGTTTTAGTCTTCTGAATGGCACTTTACCTTTATGTGGTTTTTATGTTGGTCTGTTTTATTCTTGTAATTTTTATTGTCTTCCCTCTTCATAAATGTTTCAATTAAATTTGCAGATAATTAGTTTTGCACTTCTGAATTCTTTTATAAGCTTGATTTTTGTTATTGTCATTTTCAATTTGACTCTGTACCTTTCAATACTACTTTTTGAACTATGTCTGTCTCCTATTATGCATCATCTCAGTAAAGAATATATTGCTTAATCACTTAAAACACTGGGATGGAGTCGATGGAGACTGTTGCTTCCAATTATTTTGTTAAAATGTTTTATACGTTTAATTGTATTTTATTTGTGTTTAGGTTGTGGCAAGAGCAAGTGTGCCAATTTTTTGGTCTAAGTTTTAGAGAGCGGTCCTGGTCTTCAATATTGCAGCTCAAGGTAAATTTTCTGGGCATGTAGGGGGTGGTCTTTATATGTGATTATTGGTCAACTGATTGACGTAGGGGCCACTACAAAACTATGATTCTCTTTTTGTGCATCTAAGCTTCTGTGTTGTTCGTAAGAAAGTACTGATCACTTTGGCCAGGATATTCTTTGTCTTTTAGACAAATTGTACGTGGGTTTGTTTACTTTCTTCATTTATTTGTAGATTTACTTTAAGCCTTAAGGTTTGTTTTGATTTCCTTTGTAGCTTGCACATTATATTTTGCAGCACCTGTCTCTTTAAGCATTTTCTTTCAATCTATTTTAATTGTGTGTATATTCTTAGTTTGCATGGAGTATCAAGCTTATTTGTTCACTACTTGTGAATATTATTATCGGAAATCTGAAAGCTTTCCAGCTAGCTGTGGAGCCTTTACCAGTTTGTTTTATTTTGTGACTTCACATATCAGTGTTCAGTTGCATAGCACTGACACTACTTACTTCCAGGAGTATGGAGATACCATTGCCTTTGGTTGCTGTGAACTGGATTTGGTTTTATCTGAAGTTAAGAAGGTGGAAAATTGGAAGAAAACGTGCATGGATAAATTAGGAGCCTCAGTGAAAAATGAAAATTCGCTACTTCATGCATTGGAGAAGGTTTTGATTTGGCCATATTTTCCTTTGCATGATCCATTTACGTATCACATACTCAGGACTTTGCTTTATATTTTCAGATGGGACAGACTCTAGATAGATCATTGCTAATGTATGACAATTTGCAAGATCTGAAGGAACCAAACCAATGTATCTGCTGCTTTGATGATTCTGAAGATCAGGAATTTCTTACTTGTTCCACTTGTATGGACTGGTAAAGTACCTCTAGTCTTGTTTCTAAAAATAGGAGTTCCATAGCTCTGAATAATAAATCAGGCAATAGCTTATGAGACGTCATTTACATATAACAAATTCGTACAATAAAGTGTACAATGTCAAGTTTTGTGTCTATTACTCTCCATAGCATTAATAACGTCTCAAAATTTTTTTTCTTCATTTTACAAATTGTTTTACTATTTGTTATACAAGTAACATTTTCATAGCTTGTAATCTTCATGTAAGTGGATTAGTATTAATAAATAAGGAAATATCTCATCATATCTTAAGATTATCCTCTAGTATTTGTTCCCCTAACTAGCTACTATTACGATTAATATATATACGGGTACATGTTATAGGTTCTGTGTACATATCAATCAATACACTGTAATACTTTAGTTAATATCAGTTAGTGTTTCATTCTCATTCATTTGCCTTCCCTTCTCTTTACCTAAAACCACAGATTTTTAACATGGCATCAGAATATTACCTTACCATCACCTGTGACCTTGGGTTACAATTCCACTGCCATGTTCCAAAAATTATGGAACTGTTGTGTCCAATTTAATTCCACGTAGTCACCTAACATAACCTGCCCTATTGTCATCCCAACAATTGTGACCTTGGGTTACAATTCCACTGCCATGTTCCAAAAATTATGGAACTGTTGTGTCCAATTTAATTCCACGTAGTCACCTAACATAACCTGCCCTATTGTCATCCCAACAAGATCTTCCTCTGTTTTCATCACTGGTTCTGTTCTGTCAAACACTCAGTTTATACTCTCTACAACGTTGCTTTTCTGATTAAGGAAATAATTATCATTCAGTCTGAAAAAAATTGTATCCATACTGCTGTTAATTTTTTTTTCATTATTAAGAAATACATTGATTAATTTGTTTGGTGCATCAATTACGTTTCGTATGGACAGCTATCATGCACAATGTGTTGGACTAACAGAAGAAGACTTAGCCATTGAAAACTACCAGTGCCCATATTGTGAAATTCTAAGGGGTGAATTCCGTTATCAGAATGGAGGTGCTCTACTGGTAGGATATTGTGTCATTTAGCAGTAGTCGGCTAGTATGTTTGTGTCTCATTCTTTCAGAAACTCATTTGTACACCTATTCTTTTTCTTTATGCAGAGGTTTGAGAAGAAACGTGTTGAATTGAAAGTTCTTACTGAACTCATGTCTGAGGCCGAAAATTTATGTTTATGGTAATGTGGTCCACATTAAATAATTACGTTCAGCATGTATAAATGACCTTATTTTTCTTGAATAATATTTATTGTTACTCAAATGCTGTTATTTTCAAATATTGTGCAGTTTGGAAATATTGAATTTTCAAATGCTGATATTTTGTGTATACAATATAGACATTATCACTTGAATGGATACAATTTTAAAATATAAAAAGGACAATTGGGGAATTTTAAAAGAAAGGAATTTTTAGCCAAAATTTGCTTGTGAAGTGTCTCCTAGCTTGATTGTCAAATCACTTGTAGAAAGCTCCCTGAAAACATGCCGTCAAACAGATTATGTAGTTCTTATGTAAAAGCTACCAGCATAAAAAACCGACCTTTCCAAACTACACATAGATGTGTTATATTTTTGGGAAAACACTTTTCTACACTTTGCACTGATAGTTACACCATTTTTGCTCAAGATTTGCTTCAGAGAATTTCAGTTTTTCTTTTCTTGATCCCTTAATTTTACTGTAACATGCTAAGACTGATAAAAACATTAGGTAAAGTCAAGTTCTAAGTCAAGCAGAAATACTTGTACTATAATGTATTTTTAGTTTTGGTACATAAACATTAATGCTACTGTATTTTCTATATATATTATTTTTCGTTACAAGTACGGCAAGTGTTTTTGTGGGAAGAAGGAATTATGGTTGTTTTAGAGTATCATTAGATTTTTGTTGAGATGTCTGTTGGTGAGGTATCATAGTTGTGGGAAGGGAGCGGGGTTTAAAGGGTTGGTTTTGTCATTTGTCTGCAGATACTGGAAAATAGTAAGGATTGGATCATAGCAGAACTGGAATTATTTATTGGCTAAGTGCATGCAGTCTGACCAGAGTTCAGACGTATGTGGGATACCCAATTATAATTTTAATATGTTTTATAGTACACTTTTTTTAATTTTTTTTAAAGCAGAAATATGTAATATAGAAAGTTGATTTTGGATTTTTTTTAGAATTACTCTGCAAACTGCCACTCTAAAAGCTACATATATTTTTGCAGTTTCTTTCTTTCTCTTATTTTCTGTATTTTTTAGGAGGTGGTGTTCTACAAGAGTCTTGGACCTTCATCTATGGTGGAAAATTTGTAAATGATTAGGATAAGTGTATGTGTTTGTTTATTTTTTGGTCTAGATAATTCAGGTGTGGTTTGCAGTTTCGACACATGGATTCCATCACGTACCTCTTGTTTTCTCTACCTTTGACAATCCTCACTGTAAATTTTTTATTAACTCTTAATTTGTCTATTGTATGTGCAGGATTGATGAAAGAGATGTTTTGAGTCAACTTGTTGAGAAAGCCCTTTCATGCAAATCTTTCTTGAAAGAAATTGTAATCCTTGCATCAGCTAATGTTGATCAAGATACCAGTGTCATCTCTGAAAAATTAGCCACTGCTGTAAAGGCATGTATTTATTTATTTATTTTTATCTAGTTCTTGTATTATTTCACTTAACTGGAATATGGTTGTTACAATTGAGTTAATTTCGCTTATTAATACAGGCTAGCAATGTGGCCGTTGTCTATGATCAGCACGATACTTGTGACCTTGAGCTGACTTTAGCAAAAACCTTGTGGAAAGTTCAAGTTAATAGAATATTAAATGGTATACCAAAGCCCACTGTCCAGCGTATTCAGAAGCATCTGAAGGAGGTATGTGCTGTTGCCTTGGTTTATATTTTTTTGGCGTTCATTGAAAAATCAAGATGCCCCCTTTTTTACTAGTACTCATTCACTTTTCTGCTTTTATAAAATTTCTTGTCAATATAAACAATTTTGAACGTACTGAAATGTCCAAGTGCATGATAGGGATTGGCTATGGGCATATCACCTGAAGATCACTATATGTTGAAAATTTCAAATGTGAATAGCTTAGGTTTGCAGTGGACAGAACTAGCCAAAAAGGTTTTTTTTTTTCTTTGGTGATTCTTCTCTGTCCTATATTACTCTGGCTGACTTTTAATTTTAAATATGAACAGGTGGCATCGGATTTTGGGGCACTCGGCCTTGATAAAGTTCTTGAACTTATAGTGGAAGGTGAAAAGTTGCCTGTTGATGCGAATGAGGAACTAAGCGTAAGAGATTAGTCATTTTTATATATGTTAAAGTTGAGACATTTTTATTTTGTCATGATTTCATTAAGATTATAATCAACTTTTTTTTTTTTTGCTGTTCACAATAGTTGTTAAGGGCACGATGCATGCTTTATTGCATTTGTCGAAAGCCCTTTGATCCAGAAAGGATGATTGCATGTTGTCGTTGTAATGAGTGGTATCACTTTGATTGCATGAAATTGCCATGCACAAGAGAAGTCTACATTTGTCCCGCGTGTGCTCCATGTACGGAAGGATTACCTCCAAACCATGACAGGTCTGTTTGAGAGTAGTTTTATTTTCACATTGTGGTTGCTTGAAATTTTTAAGATATTATTTTCTAGCCAGCATTTTGAAAAGATTATTAGTTGTCAACTCCATCATAGAAATTAGGAACATTACTTAATAAACTTTGTTAGGTTCCAGCTGGTTGAGTGTCTGGAAGAATGGTTCTGTCATGTATTTCTGCAAGAGGCTATCATTTTTGCAAATTCTTTGGGTATTTTTTAGTGATTATCTGTTATGCTTTGCAGATTAACTAGTGGTAAATTTGAGGAGCCTAAAACCCCGTCTCCCAGGCATTCAAACCCTAGAAAGAAACAGAAGAGAGACGTGCACAGTCTCACTTGCAATACGTTCGCTACCAGGGATGAAGATAGTGAGTGTAGGTATCCGAGTGGGATAGAATGTCTAAGGTGGCAAAATCGAAAGCCTTTCAGAAGAGCAGCCAAGAAACGTGTTGAACTTCGAAGTCTTTCTCCATTTCTTTGCATACAAAGATAGTTAAACATAGTACACAATCATTGATCATTAAATTGATTCAATTGATTTTTATGGTGTCATCTAGGTCATTTTTAATCCATCTTAATGTGAAAATTTCATTTTTAGTTTCCTGTTGTCTGCATTGGATTTGAAGACTGGACTTAATAGGAGAAAGATGGGCGTGAACTAACGTAGGAACCATTAGTTTTTATACAGCTGACAAAATTAGGCAGGATTTGATAGAATTCCATTAGTTTTTATGGGGTAAGTTAGATAAAACACTGGTAAATTAGATAAGGCATGCATAGCTAATACGCCCATGTACTTAGTGTATAAGGTTTTTACATTATTATTTAATCATAAATTGTCATGCTGGCTTTTAAAATAATGGTGTAGTTTGCTGTGTATAGTAATTAAATTCTTCTGTCGAAAAGATCCTAATCTGAAGTTTCATTTCTAATCCATATTTTGGGATTTTGTAAAATTGGTTTCTGAGATTGACAAGGACAGAGGCTATTCTAACTTATTAAGTTAATTCTTATATGAGACCAACTATTGGTTCATATCCAAAATATAGGTGTCGGATCATTGTATTCCCTAAAATTGACTTGACTGTTCTGATTGAGTTTACTATTTGAAGGAAGGTTTCTCATTGGCCTTTAGTAGTTTATTTATCAAATTTGATTTCGATTAAATAGTGTAAAAAGGAAACAAGAAATGAAACTTAAAAACCACCCTTTTCCAAATCTGAATCCTCAAACGCTTCCAAAACCCCATTACTATAACATGCTAAATTCTCCAATTTCAATCACATTCTTACTTCCTTTAATTGTTTCCTACTCAATGAGCAACGATGTGTATAAAGGAAAGGACAAACACAAGACAATGGATACAAGGGAGCGAGATAGATATCCCGTGCATCAGTTATCTAATTTTGGTGTTTGATATTTTAATCAATGAGTTTAATTCTTTACTATTTTGTTTGTTTGTATACCATAATTTTTGTCAGCATAAAAATTCAAAACTTGTAGTATGTTAATATGTTAAAATGAAATTATTTAATATTTTTTATTATTTTTAAAATTGATAAAAAAACTAATACTTTATTTTACTTTTTATTCTATTAATTCTTTATTTTTTTGACCTGTCCTATATTAAGGGAAATTAGTTTTAAATAAAATAATTCTTGTGAAAAGAAGTAAAAGAGCGGTGTAAAAAGTAAATCCAAAATAAAATAGTGTAACAAGAGGCCGATTGTAATTCCACAAGGGTAAATGCTTCTTTCACCCATAACATTTCTTCATGCACCCCATAATACAAGGAAAATATTCAAATACCCTTCACCGTTGCCATCAGACCACCACTGCCATGGACAAGTATGGAGGGGTAACGGTTAGTTTATAATTAGTTAATTATTAAGTGGTAATTAGAGTTAATTGAGATTGAGTTTTAAGTTGGTTGTTGGAAACTCGAAATAAGTAAATCTTAAAATTATTTTTTGGTGAAGATAAGTAAATTTTAAAATAACTTGTTAAAAAATCATAGGGATCGTTTATAAAAAGAATAAAACTACTTATTTTTCTAATATCTATAACAATATATAAAGGGGATTCCCCTTTTTGTGTCCACTTTTTAAAATACCGATTTTACCCTTTAAATATAACAATTTTTTAAATTTTTTAAAATTGACCGTTACTTTTACAAAAATTTTATAAAATCAGATGTCTCTACTTCTTCTTTATTTATTAATGGTTATTCTTTTATCTGTTCTGATATATTTCACTTTATTTTTAATAAATATAATTCTAATATATATATATATATATTAACTTAATAACATTATCATATTATTACCTACTAATATAATATCACGTATATTTAAAAAATATATACACACAGGCGCTATCGCGCCTACGCTAGTGTATATATATATATATACTAGATAATTACATAAAAAACTGTAATCCATGTACTTTATTAAAACATATTTAATTTTTAAAACAAAAAGATAAAGAAACTTAACATATACTGTTGGTGGGGTTGGTTCATACTCCGATCGGTGCTGGTGGAAGAGAAGAGAGGCTGAGGTAACTTACTGCGTCGACATTTCTTCGGCGGTTTCTTTAGATTTGGTTACATTTTTTCTCTCTGATTACGAATAAAAAACCCTAGACTCAGGGTCATAATTATTCATTTACTTATGCGATTGCCAAGGAACGCTAATCCTAAATTATAGGTAGACGAAATGAGGTACGTGAAGCCCTTGCAGTTGTTTCAGGATTTGACTAATTCAACCCAGAACCAACGCGGAAGGTTGCTTGGTTTGGATGTCGGGGAAAAATATGTTGGTCTTGCTCTTTCTGACTTCGACAACAAAATTGCTTCACCTTTCAGGTTCCACTATTTCACACTCTTACTAAAATATAACGCTTTATTATTTCGTAACACTAACAGTGCATAAGCTTGCAATTTGTAATGCCACAGTGTTCTCGTCAGGAAGAAGTCAAATATTAGTTTAATGGCTTCTGATTTTCAGAGCCTGGTGAGTTTCTTCTGTCCTCTGGATTCAAATTAAACTTATATATACTTGTAAAGTATGTTAATTGAGTTGTTGAGGCTCTTAACATGAACGTAACCATAAGTACACGCAATATGCTCCCGCTTTACTACTTGTTTTGTTCAACTATACATCCAGTTTTATAATTACTCTGCCTCCCTGCTTTTGTGGTGCCACCATGGAACTCTTTTCTCTTTCATCTGTGTCTTGACAAAATATATACACTACATACTTGAAGCACACAAGATCCTTCACCAGTTCTGCATGTTTTCTAGTTCAGTGATCATTTTATCCTTTTGCCTATAAAAGAAAAATGACTATTTAATCTGTTTACTAATGATTCTTTTTATTATTTGTGGGAGATATCTCTTCTATCTTAGATGAATGCTGATGATGTTAGATTGCCCTTTCAAGTCAACAGTTGTCGCACAAAACCATGTTATGGGAATACTTAGTGTTTTCACTTCTACCATGTTCTATTTCTATGTCAGTAGCCTGACCCTTGTTATCATTTATAGATACAACCTAGCGATTTGAACAATAATACTCGGAAGCATGTTATGATGCCTTCAGCTGTTTTATATGTAGATATCTAAATATTCCCTGAAGGGCTTTGTTGTTGGCGTCCCTTTTGACAGACATCGGGTGGCTGCCGAAGTGAGTTTCATTTCATTGATCATTCATATATTGTTCATTTTCCTGTACTCATACATCTTTTTTACAGGCTTTTCCGGTGAAGGGTTTAATTGATCACCTCTGTAGAACAAAAATGCTTGAAGGAGTAAAGTATACATATTGGAATGAGTGCTTTACATCAAAGGTGGGTTAACATGATTGCTATTGTGAAACTTAATGAATTTACATTTGCCCCGAGCTATTTTTTCAAAATGACTCCAACCTCTCCCTTGGTTGGTGACTACCTCTGTTGAAAGAATTAAATATCTTTGAAGTGTGAAGCGGCTCTTGTTTATTGAAGTTGAACATTTCTACACGGAACAAAATGATTTACATGAATACTTGTACAATATAATGCGGTTAAATGTAAGTGGAGAAAGATTAAGCTAATGAAGGAAAGAAATTTGAAAATCTTGATTGAAATAATTGGCACGTTGTTCATAAAGTCACCAATTTCTTCCAGCAAATAAACTCAAAGAATGTGACAAAATCTAAAGCAGAAATTGTTTGCAGAATGTGGAATTGCTGTTAAAGCCTTTGAACTTGAATAAACCAGTACTCTCCAAGACTATTCTAGACAAGTTTGCAGCGGTAGGAATACTTCAAGTGAGTTCTTTTCCCTGCTTCTTGACATAATCTACTATTACGCTCCTCATGTTACTCATTTTGGTAAAGGCAATGTGTTCTCTTCATTTGCAATTGTACTAAGGGTCTATTTGGACATGATTCTCCATAAGAAATCTTAGGAGAGTAAAGAAAAAAGAAAAAAAGGAAACGAAAATTAACTTATGTAAAAGTTAAAAACAAAAATTTAGAGAAGTTATATGAAAGAGGTTCTACAAAATTGCTTATGCATAAACTAATTTTAGCTTCTGAAAAGACTCATTTATTTTTTTCTTCTTAAATTGTCTCTTCTTCTAGATGTGCTTTTAGAAAAGCTTGTGCAAACAGACCATAAGCATATTAAAAATGTATTAGCCCGTGAGGCCTCAAATTGATGTGTATATTTTTTCTGAAGTAGGAAATGGTTTTATTTGTTTTTCTTTTACACTTATAAGCCATATGTATGACAATGAGAGCCTTGAACCGAAAAATAAGTGATTCCTTGTCTGCAATTATTGGGCCACATCCTCTAATAGATGGCCGTTCATCTGATCTGACTATTTATGCACCACTGCACCAGTCTATTCTGTCTGGTTTTCGTGGTTCGGATAGGAATTAGATTAAATAGAAAGTAAACTTTTTTCTTTGCAATTGGGCAAATGGACCCTATTTATTTGCAAGGGATCCTGAAGTTTAATCTGAACCACGTAAACATTTTGTTTAGATTTTGTCATTTTAGGCTGTATGTTATGTTGAGCTACTGAATTAGGTTTTTTACTTACATGTTTTTATTTTGTAGGGGTACCTGGATTTTGTCAACAGGAAAATGAAGCTGACAGCAGTGGAGTGAAGAACTCTTAATTTTTTGTTACTTTTCAAGTTTACTATGTTAGTCTCTTTTCTTTTCTTTTTTTTTCCTTTACGTGATTGCTATTTCTTAAAACTAGTAACTTACTGTGGTAGCTCTTCCCCTTTTTACTTTTATGTACCTTTTCTCTTTATAGGTTTCACGTTATTTGATGAATTAATGCTCTTTCTACAGGTGTAGGCATGGGTCACAAATCACAACTACCTCTGAATTAAAGGTTGGTTGGGGGACAGTATAATGGATTTTAAATTTTCCTATATTTGCATTCTCTATTCTGAAGCTGAAATGGAATGAATCATGTCACTTTCAGTCATATTAGGATTAGTTTACAACCTTGATGAAATAGTTAGAGGCGGGGGTTAGTTTATGTTTCATTATGATTTGATGAGAAGAGCTGCCTCAAAACTTAGGTCTTGTATCTTCCTTTCTGATTCCAATAGTAATTATAAACAGAGGTTAGTAGTCTGTGCAGACTTTTTTATCTAAAAACTGACGACAAAACTGTAGATTACATAAATTATTGGGATTAATTTGATACATTTTTCTTGCACCAAGTACTTGTACTTTTAACTTTCATCACTGCTTATGAAATTTTTTTGATTTATGAATTTATTTATTACATTGGAGGGAAAAGTTCTAGTGGGAGATCAAAGTTCTAATATCACATCATATTTTTAGACTGTGACCGATTGAGGTGAAAGCTCCGCGTGGAAGATTTTGGTTAAACTATTTGAGGTGCGGGGAAAATTGGCACCTTATGTATGATTTTGTAGAAAAAAAGAAAGACAGAAAAAAGGCTAGCATATCCTAGAGACAATTTCTCACCATATGTAAAAATATTTGAAAGAATCATTGTATGTAGTCTTAATCTTGCATCTGCAAAGAGGAGAAAAAAAGACATAATTTTTCATTAAATTAAAATGAATGTGTCTCTGGAAATTTACATCAATTAAAATTGGCTCAAAATTTATTTATTTTGTATAATTGTATAATAATTTAGGCTTTACGGCTCAAATATAATAGCATATTGAATGACTTTTTAGTTTAATCTAACATATGAAATATCAATATGTAATTATTTGATAATAACAACTTTTTTAACAAGATAAAAAAAAAGTTGATCAATCTTAAACTAATTCTATAATGTTAACATTTACGTAAGGTACAGAATTCTATAAATAATTAATATGAACTTAAAAAAGTTAGAGTAAATTGTGATAGAATTTAGGAAGTTATTTTAAAATTATGTTTTTGTTTTTTGTTATTATAATAAAATTCCTTGTACGTGTAATGTTTTTAAAAATTAAATAACTGTGTAATCATGTGAAAAAGAAAGATAATATAATCTTTTAAAAATATATATATTATGTATAAATTTAAAAAAAAAATAAAGTGATATTGTAATATGAGAAAATTCGAAGAAATATTAATATAAATAACCAAGAAATAATCGTAAAAAGTTGGTCATGTATTTTTAAAACTGCAATCTGGTAACTCCAAGTTAATTTTGATTCTTTCTTTAATACAAAATCTTTCTTGTAGTGTATTCTTCCCACTAGGTGTGTGTTTAGTATTCATCATAAATGTAACTTAATTTTATGGGCTTATTCTCAAATTAATCTTATAATAACTCACTTAGTGCCTGTCAATTACATATAGTAATAACGTGCAATTAAAAATTTAACTATTTTTTTAATGATCACTAATGTAATGTATAATTATTTATTTATTTCTTGTCCACTAATCTAATTTGCTTGTTCCCTGACCATTTGTAGTGAAATAAGTTTTTAACTTTCCTTCATAATTAAAAATTAAACGTGTGTATATTGTTGCGATCTTTAGTAAAAATTAAATGTGTCAAAAACGTGACTTATACATCGAATTTGATTTTTTTTTTAATCTTATATCAAATAAAAGCATAAAATAAAAAAGTAAGTAGGTCGACAAAAACCTAATCTAATGAATCAATACAACTTTTGAAGATGTTTGATGGATAAACCAAGTTGATTACCTTGATAATCTAACACTCTTTATTTGTATGTTTATATTGTTAATCTATCTTTATCTTTAAATTGAATTTTAATTTATTTTTAAATAATAATTATAATAATAAAGTATTTTATAGTATAGAGTAAAATGCATAATTTTTCATTAGATTTAAAGAAATTACATGATTGTCATTCTATTATTTGACATAACACATAATTCTTAAATATAATATTTTAGTTACATAATTTCCTTTTTCAATTAGTTAATTGTGTGTCATTTCATAAAAATAAGAAAGTTTGTGTGGTGTATGTGTATCAATGAAATTATGTTTACAAAGTCGAATATACGAGTTTGGTTTATCTGCTAAGTTTTTTTGTGTTGTTATCTCCTGAACATTTAAAATATATTGTTTTGGTACTTTAAAGATAATTTTAATATACTTTAAAATTTTAAAATTAATGGCCATAAGTGTAATTTGAAGATACGATAGAAGAACAACATAGAAAAATTAGTAAAGAATCCAAACTCTCGAATATACTCCACGACAACTTCAATTCCAAACATTTTTGGCTCCAATTGCACACTCTAAATTGGAATATTTAGGTACTTATTTTCTTCAAGTTGGATAGGGTCATGGTGGATGAAACAATTCAATGCTCAAGTTGAAAATAAATGCAATGCATAATTAATGAATGTAATTAATGTATCTCGTGAATTGTGCTATTTATATTATGTTTATGGAATTTTACTTGGATGGATATGATCCATGTAGCTAATCTTGATTAGTCTTTGGCTAGTTAATTTGCTTAATTATACCTTACTCATAATCTTATGTTAGTCAATTCAGTCATTCGTATGACGATCTTGGTATGACATTATGTAGTCAGCTAAGTCACAATGCACATTCAAACCATAAGAGAGCTGAGTACATCTAAGCATGGGTGGTTGAAATGTCTATGATACAAAAATGTTGTCATCATGATGCCTTTTCATACTATATAGTATGTTAGAGTTATAAAATTTTTAAAGTCTATATCAATTTGAAGATTTTTTTTTATTGTAAGTTTGTTTGGTTAGAATACTCACATAATCAAATTATCTTTTCCTTTCATAGTTATTATTTTAGATTAATATACGATTGGTAATTAATATGTCTGGTCCACTCCAAAGTATGCAAGAAAAATGTGAAAGATTTACATGATAAGTTGGAAATTAAAAATAAAACACTTGTGAAGATAGATTAAAAAAATATTACTACTAACCTTATTGAATTTAATTTTGAATGTCATAATATTTTAAGATTGCATTTAGAGTTGCGATTACAATTATTGTTGTCATTCTTATATTTGCAAATCTTTTTAAGTGGATGAATAGTAATATGTGTAAAATCACCTTTTCAGAAGGTATGTAGGTATGTCAGTAAAATCATTAATTACAACTTTACTATTTATTGTTAGTAACTAACTTGAGTACCAAAGTATTTTTATAGCTCCCCTCAAGGGTCATCTCACATTCATCAATAGAGAACTCATATCTACTTGGAGAGCTGAAAGAAAAGTGAACATCTGAGTTTCCTAACACATCTCGACTTAGAAAGAAAACTTGTATACCTCTCAGTATATTTTGACTTAGTAGGAACAAATCCAACATATATTGCTACTAAGATCATAATTTATTGCGTGGTTTTATTATGTATTATCCTAGTTCTAAGGACACAACATTATAACATAAAAATAACATCAAATAATGAATCATAAAAGAAAAATCATGTAAAAAATTTATGTCATGTTGATCGGTACAAACAACATTGAACAAAACGATACAAAAAAGAAAAATTGAATGTCATTAATTAATTTATAATTTTATACAATTTTACAATACCAAATAACATAAAAAAAATTATACTCAATTAATTACAATCGCAAATAACCAAGAAAATGATCTCATCACCGATATAATTTATATAGTTAAAAATGATAAAAGAAATAGAAATAATATAAAGAATATCCTTAAATACTTATCATTATATATATATATATATATATATATATATATATATATATATATTAATTGTGAGTATAACATTTTAAAATCAACTTCACACAAACTAACAAATATTTTAGTTCCAACCTATCATCACATTAAAAGAATTACTCATTTTTATCTTTCAAACTGTTAATATTTTGAAATCCTAATATTTTTCTACATTATTTCAAATAATGCTTTATTCACATTATTCTAAATCATACATTTTTGTGCGTATTTCATATTACAGCCTTTTACATCTTTATTGCACTATTGTATACTTGCAAAGAAAAATTCACCCAATGATTAACTTGGTGTAATATTTGAGTTATAATTTTTATTTAAGATTTTGGAACATTTGTTAGAAATTTTAATTAATATGAGGTGAAAATGAATACAAAATAAGCCAAAAAGATAAAATGATCTAAGAAAAATATAATTATAATTTATTACCTTTATAAGGATAATGTTATCTTAATTTAAATAAGATAAGATTTTGTTTTGTATGTCAATAGGAAATTTAGTACTATTTACTTTAGATTGTATTTTAAATTACTTACTTAATATAAATATCACTTTATATCGTATAAAGTGTACACTGAAATAAATTTTTGAAACTCGAAAATAAAGAATGCCTCCAATCAAGATATTACTATAAGATAAGGGTTGATTCAGCAGGATGAAGGGGGTGACCTGACAATTGGTTTATACGAAAAGGGACATTTGGTCTGTGTTTGGTACTTTGGTAGGCCCACACTGTCCCTCCAAATTCACACCACTATTCTTCCTTTCCCATTACTCCATTATTACTATTTTTTTTTTCTTTTAACAATTTATAATAATAATAATAATATTGAATTTAATGCAGATAGATACACATATCTTTTTCATTTTAATTTTCAGAAAGTATGTAAGCACACCCCTCTTTAATTCAAATGCTCTTTCTTAACTCGATTATTTATTAACTCGATTATTTATTATTATTTAATTTTAATTTTCCATTTCCCATTCTCTTCTCAAGTCCCAAGTGAAGTCCCATTATTTGTCTTTTCTCTACCCGTTTCCCACCCTCACTCACACTGCATTCTTCTGTCAAAACCCTAGATTTGAAAAATCTAGGGTTTTGTTTTCGTAGCCTGTTACGCACATGATTCCGGAGCACAACCCCCACCTTGCTAGTTTCACTTTTTTCTCTTTAATCTAGGCCTCTGCCTTTTTCTACATTTCTCCTCACTAACCTGTTCTGCATTTACTTTTCAAAATCTTTGAGCTTGAATCTTTGGTGCTTCTGGGCTTCAGATCCTCCTCTTGTATTCTTCGATTTAGGGTTAAAGATCCAATCTTTCCATCATTGTGTTAGCCATTTGCTTTTTAGCTTGTAGAAGGAACCTTTCTCAACCCCTGTTTTTGTGTCTTTATTGGTTTCTTAGTTGAAGAAGATAGCATCAGTGAGAGGATTTCGAAATATAGAGTATTATTTTTCACAATTGTCGGACCTGTTGGTAAATGCATGGATGGAAGAGAAGGTATGGGTTTTCCTGGCGGCTCTGCTCCATATTACATGCAGCATAGAGGAGGGGTTAGTGGGTCTGGTCCTGGAACCGGAACACCCTCTGGGTTCCAACCACCTTCTGGGTTCAGGGCTTTGTCAAATGTCTCATCAGGTTCTACATTCTCATTAGAAGCTAAGCCTCAGCCTCAGTCTCAACCCCAGCCTCAACCTCAGCTTGGTGGTTTCGGTCATGGCATTAATTTAGGTTCCTCACCTGGCATCAACTTGGGTTCCTCACCTAACGGTGGAGGTGGAAGTGCAATGTCTTCTTCCGGTGAGGCTGTGAAAAAGAAAAGAGGGAGGCCAAGAAAGTATGGTCCTGATAGTGGGACTGTTTCCCTGAGACTCTCTCCCTTGTCTGCCACTGCTAATTCCACCCCAGGATCAGGCAATCCCTCAGAGAAACGACCCAGAGGGCGCCCACCTGGAAGTGGAAGGAAACAACAACTTGCTAATTTAGGTACTTTTATAATTATGTTAGTTTGAAATTATAATTATAATTTCCTGTTGATTGCTTGATCTGTTGATATTGAGATTCAACTTCTCAAAAGTGAAACTATCATTTGAAAGAGAAAAGTGGGGTGTTAATAATTGATGATAAGGTCCCTAAAAGAAGTTACCCTTGTTTCTTTGGCCCTGAAGTTGACGGCTCGCTGACCAGTTCAATTTTTTCCTATTGAGGTTGTCAACTTGCTTTCAAGTTCATCCTTTTAGGGTATGCATGAAAAAATTGGGAACAAAAGCAGTGATATTAAATATTTTTAAGAGACTAAGTCATGTATTTTATCTGAGAAAATTAATGTAGGAGATTATGGTAAAATATGTGTACTTGTATATAGGTTGTTAAATCTGATTTTATTCTTATTTGGTGATTAGAAAAATTGACAACTGTTTACATTTATGATTAGCATCCCGACTTTGGGTTTTCATTTTGTTTTCTTTGGTATACTCTAAAGAAAGCCCTTTGGGTTTTCATTTTGTTTTCTTTGGTATACTCTAAAGAAAGCCCGTGAACGTGTACCCTTTCCATGCTGTTTTTTTTTTTTCCATTTCTTTCACGCTTTATTGTTTGAAGTGTTAATTTCTATTTTACTATTTTCTTTTTCTGTTTGGAATAATTTTCTATATTTTGTCATTGTTGTGCTTTGTGTCTGTGGTGGTTGTGGACTCCTGAGTTATGGATGTCTCATTACTTTTTAATAGTAAATCCTTCTTCGGAAATCCCTGAATTGATATTGATTGTAATATATGGATCTTCTGAATACTTTCAAGATAGGTTGAACTGAGGAAATTAGTGTGTTTGCTTCTGCTAGAGAAAAACAATTTTTTTATCTAGCTTTCTGATAGCTTTTGAAAATAAATTAAAAAAAAAAGTGTGTTTTCAAGCAGAAACAAGTGCCCATTGTTATAATTTCTGATGTTCAACTTATGTGCGGATTCTCAAGCACATGGTTTACAGAAGCAACATCATGATTCTAATTTTGTTCTTATGCTGATTGCAAGATTCAATTTTCTGGTTTAGTTTCGTTCTAAAGAATTCAGAAACCACAAAAATCTGAACATTTAGTATTTCACTACCCTTTCCTCTCTGATGAAATTGTTTATTTTATATTATTTTGATGGTTAGTAGTAATGGAAAATACCATGTTTATCTTTTTTTTCCATGAAATTTGTAAACTTTTTACGGTGATTTTGTTTCTGTCTTCCTAGGTGAATGGATGAACAGTTCTGCAGGACTTGCCTTTTCACCTCATGTTATCACTGTTGCAGTTGGGGAGGTATTTCAGAAGAGCTATAGTTTCCTATTGTTTGTTTAATTCTCTTACTGTCTTTTGAAATCATTTGTATATAAATGTTTAAGCTCACATTGGATATTTCAAATTTTAAAAACTCCTGAATAATTGTTTACATAAGAAATGATGAGAATATGATTTGCCCAACCAAAAAGTTGTCTTCCATGATTTGAGAGATGCTGTGGTTAGTTGTATTGTACTTCATGTACTCATTCAGAAATGATCCAAAGTAATTTAGAACTGGCATTTTTTTATTTTAATTTTAGGGTGCTTCTCGGTTATTGTTCACAATATTGATATACTGTTCATGGATGGTCAATTGCAATCACTAAGTGCACACAAGGATTTAATGGTTATGTAGTCTGGGATTGTCAATGGCATATAAACTGAAGATTACATCACACATCAATGTGGTTACTGATTGGATATAAAACCTATGATATTTAATGGATCCATCTAATTTTAATTTCAGCCTAAGTAATGGGTACATTTACTTTTTCATCGTGTAAACCTTCAAGATTGTTATTTATAACTGTACATTAATTTAAATGTTACTTGATTGTAGACTTTGTTTGTTTCAGGACATTGTAGCAAAGTTATTCGCATTTTCACAGCAGAGGCCAAGGGCTTTGTGCATCTTAAGTGGAACTGGAACTGTTTCTTCTGTCACTCTGCGCCAGCCAGCTTCTACTAGCATCAGTGTTTCTTATGAGGTTAAAGAACTGAACACTGCATACCTTGACTACTAGAAATATTTAATCACAAATATCCTCCATCTCTATCTCCTCTGCATGGTTCTAACGTAGTGACAAGTTATTATGTAGCAAGTTGATTGAGTTATAGTTCTATGCTGTTCAAGAAAAGGGGTAAATGGTAGCAATTATGGTATTGCAATTAAAATTCAGCTTTATGCAACGGCTAATGAGATTGAGTACTGTTAAAAGTGAATTAGGTTGCCTGCTCTTATCATGATGCAATAGTACACATTTTTCTTATCTTGTACGCTTTACAGGGCCGATTTCAAATATTATGCTTGTCTGGTTCTTACTTGGTTGCTGAAGAAGGTGGACCACGCAGTAGAACAGGTGGCATGAGTGTTTCCCTTTCTAGTCCTGATGGCCATATTGTTGGTGGTGGTGTTGCCAGCCTTATAGCTGCAAGCCCAGTCCAGGTATATTCTTAATCGCCCAAACTCTATTTCTTGTAGTTATGCATGCTATATACTCACTCATTCAAGATATGTTAAAACATTAAGTTCAGCATCTAGAAGGTATATTCTGAATGAGGGACCTAATAATTACGTTCTTGTACATCTTTACATGCTTTAGATTCAAACCTTTCCCTGAACATTAAGAATTTGAGACATGGCTTGGTGCAGGTGGTAGTGTGCAGTTTTGTATATTCAGGTTCTAAGCCAAAGACTAAACAAGTGACCACTGCTACAAAAGAAAACAGTTCTGAACCTCAGAGTAGTGAGAAGTTAGCTTCTCCAGCCAGTGCTCCTCCTAATCAAAACTACTCTTCTCCTGCCCCAGGCATGTGGCCTGCTCAATCAAGGCCATTAGAGGTGAAAAGTGCACATCCACACACTGGTATTGACTTGACGCGTGGGTGAACAACATTTATTACTTTACAAGACATTGCAGTTTTGTATAGAAATCTCTTGTTGTAAATGAACCGAATTTGTGAGCATTGTGACTCTTGCTATCCCCGTTTATGGGTGACAAGTTCTTGCTAACCCATCATGCTGTATAACCAATGGATTTCAGGGTCAAGTAACACTCTTGACTTACCAAAAAGTGTTTGGTGAATTGAAAAGCAAAAAGTGACTTTGATGTTCGCTATTATGACTTGTTATTAGCCTCGCTCCTTAATGCCATCTAAGCTTTCATTTTTCGTTCTTGTTCAGTTTCCAATGCATTAACTCCTTACTATTCTCTATTTAATTCGTCTCAACCACTTGGGGGTAATAATATATCAGACATTCTGTTAAGGTTAATCTTACTTTCGGCACATATTATTTATGAAGGGTTAAGCATGTGCTTTAAGGAATTTGTGAAACTGAGTTTACTGCAACTGAACCCGTCTTTAGGATAATGATTGGCTAGTCACTGCTTATAAAGGTTCGAGGGAGAGGTTAGGTCGAATGTGGCCTGCTTGTAATAGGATAACAGTTGTTTATGTTTTTTGACAATTTTTTAAATGGACTATCATTATTTTTCCGATGCAATAAAGAGAAGTTTATTAATTATTGGTGTTACAAGCTGCACACCAATCGATTAAGTGATAGACTAATCTTTTAATATCCTTGTAAACATCTAGTGCTTAGTCTATTTATGGAAAGATGTGATCGTTGCTTATTTAATTATGCAATTATAAACACATGTTAGTAAAAAATCTGAGTTGAAATTGTAGGCTACTTATTTTGGAGTTATGATAATGATAACTTTAATACAAACAACTAAAGGATAATACAGAAGTTGTTTGTTTAAATTTCTTTCGTTAAAACATACCCTTAAGGTTGTTTTTCTGTAAAGAAAAGTGATCATAACTTTGAACAGTAACATTCCTTTTAGTCATTTGTATTATTTTTATAATTCGTAAAGAACTGTTATGACGCATAATTTTGTAATAGTACGCTTCTATTAATTTTTGTGGGAGTTTTTAGAAAGTAACATTCAAAATGAAGCATTTATAAAAGATAAAATCAGTTAAAAAATCGTCAAAAATTGAAACTTGCACAGGTGAAAAATTTATAACTAAGGAAGACAGAGGGTTAAAAAAACTAAAGAGATGCATATTTAAAGCATAACACAAGTCCATGCATATTGCATAACATTGGAGAGAAGTTAAAGGAAACACGAAAGTAAAGAAGGAAGCCATTATTTGTGACAAGATTAAGCATAACATAAGTCTATGCATATTGCATAACATTGGCTCGAGACAAAGCTGTTAAGGAAGTAAAGAAGACAACACATTCGCCATATACTCGCTTCCCAGTACCTTCACGAAATACCCAGAAGTTGACGAATGTCTCTCTGCATTACAATTTAAAAGATGGCATGAGAATTACAATAGAAGCAACATAAAACATATGAAGTAATTTAAAGAATAATTTAGTCCTGACCTCAAGGCTGAGAGGAGAAGTCGTTGGATAATAACGATCCGCTACTTGTCCCTTCTTATCAACCACGAACTTGGAAAAGTTCCACTGAATATCATCAACAAAAATACCCCACTTGCCGGACTTCAAGAATTTATACAGAGGAGCTGAATTGTCTCCATTCACTTCAATCTAGCAATAAAACGAATGAGACATATATAATATCAGTGCATGCCACGGTTATTAGCAAAATTTAGAAGAATAGCAGTAATCACATACTTTGGTACAATTAACTAGTCAAGCATGCAGAATTTACGTTACTACAAAAATAGCCTGAAGCAGTTGAAGATAATTAAGAGAATCTTTTCTATAGAGAGCATAACGAGGGATTAGGATGGAAGCAGAAAATATAAAGCCAACGATGACACAGATCATAGATTTAAGAGTAGATCTTTAGCTACAAGTCTAAAAACACTAGACAAGAATAATAGTTTCTTTATTTGGCGAGTTGGGTGCTTAAGAATAATAGTTAATGCATGTGGACCAACCTTATCAAAGATGGGGAATTCAGATTTGAAACGAGTGCAGACAAAGTCCACAATTTTATCATTGCTTTCTGGTTCTTGCTCTGCAAATTGGTTACATGGAAATGCCAGAATCTCCAAGCCTGTGCAAGTTCAACAACCCAGTCATTTGTATTAATTAAACTTATTTACAAGACAAGAGAAACAAAGATAATCAGAGCAATGTATCACAGAAACATTGCCCAAAACAGGGTTCCCCCCTAACAACTGACAGCAACTACAATATGACAGGGTTTTTCCAAGCAGGAAAATTATCAGCACAAAGAGGTAATGAAGTATTTGATCAATTTACGCTATTTAAAAATACATCAATTACAACAACTGACAGCAACTACAATAATTTCTTTTTTGATACAATGGTGGATACAATGTGGTATGTAATGGCAACTAGCATAAAATTGTACCACTCTAGCAAGTTGGTGGACTGCACAATTTGCTTGTCTCCTAACAAAACTCATTTCAAAGTTCAGGAAATAACTATGCTTCTGTGTACATGTGTTTACCAACAGGCCTAATTAAAAAAAAATGTGAATCTACCTTGAATTCCGCCCACAAAAGCTCTACAATCAACTTCAATAACAACTGTTGTAGTTCATACCTACTAAAAGCTATGCTGCCCCAGCATGGCTAGATTAAAGTTGTGAATATGTCGCAAATCCATTCCTCTGAATTTTTCTCACAAAAAAGAGTTAATCGTCCAATGTATCTTTTGACTAAGGATGCAGGTAGCAAAAAAGTGCTGCTAAGATGCTTAGGCCCCAGACTTCACTCTTTCTGTGTTGGATAAATGCTTTCCTGCCCAACAATTAACCTTCTTCCACACCCTATCTCTAAGGAAGTTGAACACAACCTTCATCCTCCCAATCATAGATGAAAAAGCCCAAGTACTTTCTCGTGCCCAAACAGAGACTCCAAGGATAGTGTTAATGGCCTGTATAATTTTCATGCTTGTATTATCACTATAGAAAATCTCCTATTTTGCCATGTTAATGACCTATCCTAAACAACAAATTTCTAATACTTGAAATCTTCGTTAGAAAAAATTTCTAATACAAGGAATTTACAAACCTAGGATTTTTCACTCGCTACATATCGTACTTGTATAAGCCAATAGCCAAGACAAACTAACAGTTCTAATACCACTTGTGAGTTAGTTCAAGTAGACATCAAGGAAATTTGGTACTGATGCATTATGGAGAAACCCATACAAGAGAACAAGACACTACCCTCAATGTAAAACCTCAAGACAATGAGTTTGTCACTCCTTCTTTTATAATGCCTATCTTGCTCATTTCTATCCAATTGAATTCCTAACAAACTTGCTATGCTAAGGTCCTTTTGCATACTTTTACACCATGCAGATCTCTACAAGCTTTAGGTCTCTTGATGAGAGGCCAGAGGGTCCCTTGTTTCTTGTAACAATCTCTTCCTTAACAATTGTCATACTAGGAATCAAACTCTTTAGTTGTAACTTGACCCACTTGCTCTAGGTTAGAAGATAATTGATGCAACCTGCAACAATCTTCTAATAACAATTGCCCTATTGGAAATCAAACTCTTAACTTTGACTTTGATATCAATTGTAGAATTAAATGCCTAATTATTTCAAAAATTATAGGTAATAATTAGAGCACAACGCTTTCTATTAAGAGCATAGTAGCCCACACGTCATGATTGGAATTGTGACTTGCTCCATGTGACTTTCCCTACTTGAGAGTCTATTAGGATCCATTATCATCCCCGAACTTGGACAACTTTTTTTTCTACCTAGTTCTTTGCCCTCTACCTCCAGAAAGCATTTACTTCGGTAAGGAGATCTCTTCTTTCCTTGTACTGTTTACATCCATACTCATCTCTTGTCGTGCTGTAAATCTCCATTTGTGTTCTACTTTTGTCAATGCCAGCCAAACATTTGAGTCTTAGCCACTTCCAGAAATTTAGAGGTCATCAGAATAATGTCGAGAAGCTCCTTTTCTTCTAAGCAAGCGTTTGAAAATTTGAAGAATTTGCAGACAAATCTATTATTGAGATCTTTATTTGTGCTCATATGGGTTTATATATTAGGAACCCCCAACCAGACACAAGGACCATTCCACACCAGTCCCCTCCTGTTGCTCAATATGGATCTCCATCTCAGCATCGTTTTGATTCATTCCTAAAGCCTGTAAATGAGTTGTCGCACCCTCAATATCCTTGTTAGCCATGAACTGATGTCGGAAGGATATGAAAAACGTGACGGCTGCATAAGGCTGACTACGCAAGAACATCAAGAAAAAACCTAAAACATCTCACGTTAAGAGAGGCATCCCAATACAAGAGAAAACACATTTTCCATTCACCATTATTCAAATAATATGTATTCATAGATTGCTTATGCTTAGCTATTTTATGATAGTTAAAGATGAAAATGACAATCAAGAAAAGGAACAGTAATACAAACCTTCGTCTTTATACTTTGCATATAATTCATTCAGCTCCGTATAGTTGGAGTCGGTCAAGCCGCTGTCTCAATCAGAAAAACAAACTAGAATTGTAAATATACTCGACATTTATATGATTATCAGTGAGAATAGTTATTGACAAGTAGAAAACAAAATCTGCTGAAATTTCAAGGCTCTAAATTAATAGAACCAAAATTGACGAAAAACTGAGTATACCATTTGGAAGCAACATTGACAATCAGCAGGACTTTTCCCTCGTAAGCGGAGAGATCTACCACATCTCCCTTCGCATCCTGCAAATGAATGGAAGGATTGTAACAGGAATTTTAGTTATCACATGCAGATGATATTTGTGTCTTACGGCATACATGCAAATGCAAATGATATCTGTGTTCTTACGGCATGCATAAACACCTCAGCTTAAGAGATTTCAGATAAAATACTCTTCAAGGAATTATATCTAGGTCTAAAATTAATAGAGTAGAAGAAACTATAAACCGTTTTTGTGTAAAAAAAAAAAATACACAGTTCTGCCAGTAACTTTTTCTCTAAAATAGAGAAGTGTCTAATCATGAATCACTCGCTTCAAAAATAATTTTACATCTGAACACTCTTGATCTTCAAGCGCATGGACTACTAACTCATTTTGTAGAGAAGCCTTCTTATGAATTTCTCAAAGCACTTAAATTTATTCGAGAGACCATCTTAAAAAACTTCCTTTTTAAGATATTGTTATACTACTAATGATCGTTTGGTTAATGCATGTTTTGGAAAAAAAAAATGATTTAATGTTTCTTTCGTTTTGCATTTGAGAAAGATTTACTTGTTGCATGTTCTGTCTGCAATGTTGATAAAGAAAGACAAGAAAATGTATCCCATTTTCAAAATAGTAGGTAACAGTGCTAGTTTATCCAAAGAAGCTTAGTGCAGAGACGGAGATGAAGTAAGAAAACGAACCTTAACAGAGAAATCGTACACGGATTTTGGATCCTTGGAGGAATCGGTGGTCATGGTGTATGTATGCACGGTAAGGAGAGGAACTGAAGAGACACGTTAGAATGAAGAGCAACCACCAACTCTTCGATTTTGATAGTCGAGAGTTGAGAGTTGAGATGTGTGCCCATTAATGTTTGCACACGTTGCGGTGTTCTTGTCGTGTTTGCAAAACTTTTCTTTATTCCGAATCTCGAGTATCCTGCAAAGTGATATTACTTTTGAGATTTTTTTATTTTATTTTTTGAGATATGAGTTGTTAATGAGAGAGATATGAAATTAATTCAAACATAAAATTTAAGGTTTAATATTTTTGAATCTTATATTTGTTATATATTATTTAATATTTTATTTTTATTCTTAACACTTACAAACATTATGTTAATCTTTTTTTATACGAAAATTTAATTTAATTTTGGGACAAAGTATTTATTTCTGTCTTCCGTTTAAGATAATAAACATGATTTAAACATTATTAGCTAATCAAAGAGTTTTGTTGGCTAATGTTCTTATAATATTGATTTAAAAATTAAACTCTCTTATTAAAAATATATATAACTAAAAAAAAAAAGAAACCGTTGCACATGCTAATAAAAAGAATTTCTCTTTTCAAATCCTTAAAATTGATTAGCATCTATTTTATTTAAACTTGAGATAAACTCCTCAATTGAAATTTCGATTTTGACCTTATTGATTAATTTACTCCACACTTTCAGTGTAAAAGGATAGTTTTCATATTTAAAGACTAGATTGAGTGATATGTGGTGCTGAAAGTTAAACTCGTGAAATTAAAGCAATCAAATTATTTGATGGTTGGTAGTCACAATTTTACGAAGATGAACAACAATTCAGAGGTACATATGGAAGTAGAAATAGTGTGGAAATTCCATTTATATCTGCAATACATTTTTTTTTATTTATGATGATATTCATTCATTTGTTTATTTAGTGACCACTCCACATCATGCATTCAGCGACTTTTGTTGTGCGTGATATTAATTGTTCTCTGATAGATGTTAAATGAACTGGATTACAATTAAACTGTAGTGTTTGGACGGTTACACTTTTAAGTAAAAAGAATTACGTCCTAATTAATGATTATATCTTTTGGCGGCCTAATGATAAATGCTTAATCCTAACAATTGATATCAAAACTAATGTCATGAGTTCAATTTTTAGTGGAAAAAGAGTTAGATTTAGTAAGACAATTGTTAAATGAGATATCTTTTATCTTCTTGTCTGCAAAAGTAAAAGTGAAAGGTAAAAAAAAGTGCATTAAGGTTTTTTTGTAAGCGTAAGATGTGCCATATAATGAAGGAGATTGATTGTCGTTTGCTAAAGTAGCAATTGATATGTTATAATGAATGAATGAGCTGCATAACCATTTGAATTGGTTGGTAGTTTTCAGTTAGAGATAGTACCATTGTGAGGCAACATTGACAATGAGAATAACTTTTCCTTTGTAATCCCCCAGATTAAAATCATTTACCATTGCATAATGCGAACAAACTTAATGATTAAATGAGTCTATCACTTGCAAGGGATTTATACATTGAAGAAAAGAAAAAGAGATAAATAACCCAACAAGAAGAGGTAATAATTCATTAATGGAGGCAACAAACAACCATACAGACCCACTTCTGTATTGAGAAATTAAATATACAGTATTATAGTTTATAGTTATTTATTTATAATACAATTCAAACCATCACAAAAAGTAACTCATTTCTAAAAAAAATTAAAAGTAACAAAATTAATTAAAATACTTAAAATGTTGACAAATGGTAGCATTTTATGGTAACATTTAATGAAGTCTAAAGCTTACACTTGACACAATAAAAACAAATATAAAATAAATTATTAATCTACCCTCATTAAATTGGCTGATTTTTATGAGAGACTAAATTTAGTAAAAATTTTAAAGAGATATTCTAATTTTTATTACAAGAAACAAAAAATATATTTAATCTTAATAATAATTAGAGATCTCAAAATAGGTTTAAATTTGTGAGGTAACTTGATTCATTATAAGTTTAAACCGGATTGGGTTGAGAAAAAAATTAGTTTTTTAAAAGTGGATTAAAGTTAACCCAACTTACTTAAGCACCAACATTTTTTACAATTTAAAAAAATTGATATAATTATTTATTATGACTAGTTATAAAAAACTTTGATTCTACTAATATAAAAAATATAATATTTTGAGAATTAGGTAAACACTTTGATTCTACTAATATAAAAAATAAATTAAGTCAATTAACTCTCACTATAAAATAACAAAATAATATAATAAATTGTTTAAAAAAAGCATAAGTGAGTCAACCCACCAACCGATGGTGGCTTAGACTGGATTGCAAAATTTCTGACTCACAAAAAGGTGAACCTCATTGAACTCACTCATATTTAGCTCAACACGTGATGAGTTAACTCGTGTGAAAAAGATTAACTCACTTTAACAACCCTTAATAATAAAAATAATAATAATAACAAAATTTGGTTAAAATTAAAGAATTAAATTAGGGAATTAAATCATGATAAAAAAAATTGTTTGATTTAAATTTAAGTTTTGTTATTCATGTAATTAATATTATATTTTTTTTGTTAAAATGAAATATTTCAGTAAAATTATAATTATATTTTTATAAATTTCTATTAATGTATTAAATATGTCAAAACTTCAAAAAATCTTATTCATTCCATAGCTTTGACATTATTGCATTGAATTATAAAAACAAGTTAATTTTTTTAATTATATTTATTATCATTATTTAAAATTTAATGTTTATTTCTATATTTTCAATTTATTTTTAATTATTTATCACAAACACAACAAAATAGATATAATTACTCGTATAATACTTAGTTTGGGGCTAGTGTGTCAAATAGGTACTCGGTTTAAGAAAGATGTCAATTACATCCCAACTTTTAAAAAAATGCTTCAATTAGGTCCCTTTTAGACATAGTTGACTAACGCCGTTAGTCAACGTGCCACATGTCAGTCTATGGTTTTTTTGATTTTTTTTGATTTTTTTTTAAATTTTTTAATAATTAAAATCTATTTTTTTATAAAATTAAAAGTAATTAAGTATAAAAGTTTCACAAAAATTAAGTATTTGATATTTATATTAAAATTTAGTGGTAAAAGTCATTTTATTAAGTCATTTTTAATAAAAAAATTAGTATAACATTCATACCAATAGAAATTTTGGTTTAAAATTAGTAAGAGACAATATTGTTCTATTTTGGAAAAAAAAATAAAAATTAACAAAATATGAGTACTTAATAAAAAAGTAATTAATAAAGTAATATGTTAAAAAATCGTTTTTAATAAAAAGTATTAGTATAACATTTATACAAATAATAAATTTGGTATGAAATTGAGAGAAAAAAATATAAATATTAGTACTTAATTTTGTAAAAATATTTATACTTAATTATTTTTAATTTTATAAAAAATGGATTACAAAAGTATTTTAATTATTAAAAAAAATTGGGACCAAATTGAATCAAATACACATACTTAGGTATTAAATTGAAAAAAAAAAAGATATATATGATGACTAAATCAAAATCAACATAATTACAATGCAATGTTACACTGACAATACCAAGTGTCACACACAAGACTTGACACGTAACATTTTTTTTTTCAAATTTTTTTTTAGAAAAATAAAAAACTTAAAAGATTTTTAAAAAATTTAATAAAATTAAAAAAATTAAAAAAAAAAGATACCATTAACACTTTTTTTTAAACTGGTACCTATTTGATTGTATCACACATTAGCACCTGTGCTTTACCAGTAATTATACCCAACAAAATACTAGTTTAAGTTAAACTTTAACGTTTTCAATAAGTTATTTTCCTTCAAACAGATCTCAATCCCATGGCCAATAAAGAGTTCAAAGTCCCGCCGGTGGCTTTCCCCTCCGCCGGAAATCCCGGCGGCGCGGCACCACACCTCCAGCAGCGGCGCATGCCCGCACCGCCATTCCAACCGAACTCCGGCATTCCATTCATGTCCTTCGACATAGGATCCGCCACGGCGTCCACCTCCTCGGGACCAATTTACACCGGCCCCTCCGTCGGCGGCGGTGGCTCCGCCAACTTTGACGACGAGGAGCCCCTTCTCGACGAGCTCGGGATCCACCCGGACCAAATCTGGAGCAAAATCAGATCTGTTCTGAACCCGTTTCGCGTCAACGACACGGTACACAAAGACTCGGATCTATCAGGTCCAATCCTCCTCTACATGTCATTTTGCCTCTTCCAATTGCTCGCGGGAAAGATCCAGTTTGGCGTGATCCTGGGCTGGATCGTGGTCTCTTCCATTTTCCTTTACTTCGTTTTCAATATGCTAGCCGGTCGAACAGGAAATCTCGACCTGCACACCTGCACCAGTGTCGTCGGTTACTGTATGTTGCCGGTGGTTATTTTCTCCGCGCTCTCGCTCTTCTTACCGGTCGAAGGGTTCATTCGCCTTTCGGTCGCTGCGATTTTCGTGCTGTGGGCCACGAGAGCTTCCACGGGTCTCGTCGTTTCGCTCGCTCATGGCGGTGATGAACATCGAGGACTGATTGCGTACGCCTCTTTCTTGATTTACACTCTGTTTTCGTTACTTGTCATATTCTAGGGATGTCTATGACACTGAGATTTTTGGATCCCTGTTCCCATGGTTTTAGTTCTTCCTGCATTATGAACCTTGTAGTTTTTTGGTGCAGTCGTATTATGGTATAGAAAATGGAGTTATTAGTTTGATTGAATGTCTGTGATCAAAGGCATATATATAAATATATATTTAATTTACATATTTGTTCTGATTTTGCAAAACTATTGGTAAATCTTCTTGCAATAACGGTGTTTTTATGTGACTGATGGTGCTAGAACGAAGGTCACAAGTTATTAAGAAAGCAAATTGTGTGCTTATCTAAATTTAAGGTGGTTGTGTTTTGGTAAATGGTAAACTTAGATACAATATTACTAGGATTATTCTTCAATTAGAATTAGATTTGGAGTTTCGCTTAAGTAATCCACGTAATAAAGGATTCTGTATTGAGGTGACACTCCAAATTTAACTAGAGAAAGACACTAGTTGAATACAATTGATGCTAAAAGAGTACTGTAAGTCATTGTAATATCCTTATATTGTAACTTTTATTTAATGATTAAAGTTAAGAAAATCAGCAAAAAAAATGCTTGCACATACAAAAATAGTACAACCAGATAGATTTTTTCACGGATTTTATTTATTTATTTCATTATTACTCATTAAAACCAAATAAAGGAAAATGAAAATCCTTGTATTAAAGTGTGTACATGGTTAATGAATTACATTGGCATCCAAATTGGTCTAGGGAAGCGGCGAACCAAAACATGCGGTCTGCAATCCTTAGTTGCGGTAGCTTCTAGATTATATATTGGATCAAAAGAATGCAATGGCATATTCTCAATGTTCACATTATAATCCAAGCCAAACATACCCAATAGGGATAAAGATGCGATGAAATATGAGAATCTATTCCACATGATAAAATCAAGAAGTCCATATGTACATACAAACCACGAAGCTAGAAACAACAATTTCGTTTTCATTTTCTTTCCAGTATTTTTTTGGACTTTGTACTCCTCATGTTACTCTTGAGGATAAATCCCAATTCCTAAGAGTAATTCCATAGGCTACCTTACTGTTAAAGAAAATTCATTTGGTAGATTTGTGCAGAAAAATATGATGAACTCATTGGATGGAAGTGTTGTAACGCTAGCTCCATAATCAGCCAATCACTGTTGTCTTCTTGTGATTACATTTATAACTAGAAAAAGCCTTTCTAATCGCAGTGCTTATATTTATAAGCTAAAAGGGAGAAAACATATATCCAAAATTGAGAGAGAGATAAACTAATAATGTTATGGTGCTTTATTATTGATGAAAGATTGTTACAAGTATTGTTAGTGAGTGTGAACAGGGCATCAAGTGCAAAAGTAAAAAGAAAAATCAAAACCACTGCATAGCGTATTGAGAGTGTGAAACAAATGAAGAGTAAAGAGTCAATTCTTCTGTGGTTGCTCCAACATGCTAACCCTATCAAGCAGATTATTCATTGTAATGGCAAACGCATCCTGAAACTTGTCAGGCTCGGCAATGTAATCCCCATATACCAATCCAGGCAACAGTTCATATACAATATATCTCCTCATGTTTTCTCTCTCTCTTGACGAAATGTTGGCCAGTCTCTCCACCACATTTATTTCTGTCACCTCTTTTTTGTCCATAAACACAGAGTACTTATCATGGTCATGGGGCAAGTGCCAGGGATATTGATAATAAGCCGTGAAAGGATCAAAGAGAACAGGGATGCAACCTGATATGAGCGAATCAAAAACAGATTTTCTTGTTGGACTATCTCCTGGGGGCTGAAGGCAAAACTCAGACTCCACAAAGAGTTCTATTACTGACTCAGCCTCATCACACTTCACAGAACTGCAATTCATAAAATGACATTTCCCATCACCTAATGAAGTGCATTGGTTGATTAATGTTGCCCTAGTGTTGTCCTCTGCATTAGCCCGTGCTGCTCCAGCAAAACTCACAAGGTTTTTGCGGTTTGATCTAATGATTTTCAGTTGCCAAGAGATTATATCATTGTCTGAATGTGGGTGGAAATTAGTTGGGTGAGGAATTCCAATGTCATTGACATGCCAAGGTTGTCTTTCAATCAAGAGCTTGATGGGGTTTTGCATTTTGTCAAGCTCTAACAATCTAGTCCCCCAAGGAGACTCACTGCTTCTCCTAAAATCCCACGAAATCTTACCCAACACAAGCACATGATCCTTACCTGAATTCCTTTTCCACGGTCCTTGTCTCTCAAGCCACTTCACCAATTCCAGACTCAAACTGTCCTTCACATCATTTGATACGTTCTTGAAATGCCATCGCAAGATATCCAAACCACCATAGAATGGAACATAGAATAGCTTTGCAACCTTTTCATCAGAAACCCTGCATGGATGCCTCAAGACTCTGGAATGAAATATGAGTTCAAGCGAGTACTGATGAGTCTTGTACCATCCTTTGCCAAGCTTGGCTATTGGCTCACCCAACCCCTCGTTACTTAAATAGCTGCAGAAGTCCTGCCATGGAACCATGTCACGGCATTGACCCACCAAGTCCTTGTTAAACTTGGATGGCAAGTCATAAACGTATATTCCTCTACCATCACAACTTGCATAGTTTTTGTTTGACTTTGACCTCCAGGATCTATGAACTTGCAATTGTTCCTCAACGACCTTAACAGCATTTGCAACCCTCTCATCTGTACCATTGATAACTACTCTACTAGCAGCAGTAACCAGATGTGTGGTATATGGAAACTTGACAGGTTCAGCAGTTGCATTACCCTGATCAATTCCAGGGGTAATAATGGAGCTATTATTGTTTGTGGAGGTTGGTATTTCAAAGGAGGGGTGAGTACCTGCAGACAGACAATAGAGGTTATCGAGTTTCCTTGTGGAAAAGCAAACATGAATGATGTTTCCTGTTATTAAGGTGGAGAAGGAAGACCACATGTAGATAAGGATTATGAGGAAAACTAAAGCAGAAATTCTACTAAGAAAGTTGTAGAGGATTGTAAGGCCAAAGTAAGATTGTTTAGCTTCTAGATTTCTTGATGATGATTTTGGTCTTTTTCTGGATATAGACACTGCCATTTTCTGGGGGAGAACAATGATAGTATGCCTTACTTCTGGTTTTTTATAAAGTAGAGGGAAAATTAATCATAGTTTCCTCACCTAACATTTTATCATGCAAGCACAAGTTATTTTTCTTTGATTAAATAACACTATGCACGTCGAGATGTGCATTGCGTTAAATTATATGTTCTTTGCGGTTGTGCTCCTCCAAACATTTACAGATGGCATATTTTAGTGGTTCACATTCATAATGCAATTAGCATTCATCCTCTCAGCAGAATGGAGTCAACATTTAATAATAAAATTATGTTAAAAATATATACATACATATCATTAGCTAAAACAAGAAGATGAATGTGTATATTCACTTTGTATATTGTGTTGATTTCATCTGCATTTTATAATTGTGGTCTATCCAAAACTTAAAAAAAGAGAAAAGAATAGGTTATTTATTTCGCCCAACACCTTATAATAATCCCCTCTTTAATTACTTCTCACATCTAAAAGTCATGGTGTTCTTTTGTATTGGATCATTCGGAATATGTAGTTGAATCAAATCCATTTAACTCTCTGCAATTGCCACGTTCATATTTTTCAGTCGCTATACCATTTATCATGCAAGCACGTAGTGCTTTTTTCTCTTGTGTTGACTTAATTGCGCACGTCGAGTTGCGCTTTAATTATGTGTAGTGCTTTCGTTGTGCAGTCGTGCTCCCAATATAATAATACGTCTGAAGAATGGCATCATAGTGGTTGAAATTCATAAATGCAATAAACGTTCATCCATGTATTCAAATGTTTGATTTTATGCAAAGTCAGACATTGTTGTTCTCTATACCTACCACTCTTACCCGTTTTTTCCTTCGTAAAAAACGAAATTGGATAAAATGAAACAGGTTTTCACAAAACCTTTACCGGTTAAGATCTTGATTCATGTTTACATGTACAAGAGCGAGTCAAAGACCAAACATCAGAAGAAAGATAATTCTATTAAAGTCTTACTATTTTGCATGCATCTAAGCAATCCACATCCAAATCAGAAGTCCTTTCCAGCTTCAGTTTGCAAGGAAATATCAGAAAGTATAGCGTTACATTACATGATAAAAACACATTCAATAATAGCAGATAAAACATATTTGAAGCATCACTTACACTAGCCCTACAGTATACAGCAACTCTACAACATGCTGTCTGTTCTTGCAGGGAGGCGTCGGAAAAAGTTGATTGGGACACATGGCAGCCTGTGGCGAAACCTTGGATGCCTCATGATGTAGAAACCTGCCAAACCAGCCACAGCTTGAAAAGGGGTAACATAGAGCACCAACGCAGATAGAAGACACAGTGTAATAAATAAGGATGTAGCACGTGGGTCTCTCCAGCTTAACAGAGCCTGAATCCTTTCTCCCTGGCTGGCCAAATCCCCAATCACTGTTTGAATCCTTCCAGCCACACTCCTCAAGCGATCATACCTCATTCTCACAAGGTCTGGGCTTCTGCTTGTTGGGAAAGTGTCAAACTCTTCATCCAATTCATCAGGGTGCACTGCCTCAGCTTGTGAGATTCTTGTGTTCATGTGAGGAGGGTACCTTGGTCTGTATCTGAAGTTCCACACCCCTATCAAAAACATGTAGAGAAAAACAGTGGGCAAGATCAATTCTGGGAAGCACACAAGCATGAGAAATAGCACATGAACCAGCACTGTTGTGATAGGATTTCTCCACATGCAGATATCACCGAACCACTTCCCAACCGCAAACACACCAGAGAAGACAGTCATCAGTCTGAAGAAATTCGCCTTGCTTCGCCGCATGCTCCAAAGGTGAGAGTCCACATCTGACATGTATTCCACCACTTCCTTGCGAAGTGGTGGCTCTGCTCGGCCGAGTCGTGCTGCCACTATGTTCATTGCTTGGTGGCGTAGCATGTCTAGCTGTGTCACAGAGAAAGGCCTAACGTAGTGCATTTTAGGCAGCAGTGGACATGAGTACAGGTAAAGCATGTTTGCCAAAGAAGTGCATGAAAACCGTATTGCCAAGTGAAGTTCACCCATCTTCTTAACCCCAGTTGGGTGAAGAACCAACAATGGATATGAGTGAGTGTAGATCCTGCCTGTTTCTAAAGTAGAGATGCGAATTCTGACCTTCCCAACTTTCAAGTCCTTCGAAGTACCGTTACCCTTTTCCCCGATCTGGCTGTTGTCGAAGACACCAACTGTAAGAACTGTGGCATGATCAAAAACCTCCCAAGTGTATTGCTCGTTGTATTTTGGAGACATATTGTCAACAATGGTCCTTGTTCTGACCCATTTGTGACCATATTTTGCTACACAGTATGTGTCAGATGTGCCTCTACCATCCCTTGTTTTCATTGGGTGGAGTCCTACAGCATTCAGTACTCCAAGTTCTAAAACCCCAATTGGTGGCTTCCACAATTGCTTTGCTGTGGGACGGAGATCACTGCTATAATGAGTAGACTCGTCAAGAACATGATATCCTCCATCTAGACATAACCGGAGCTGAATTCTGCTTGAGAACTTTTCCTTCTTCAACTGATCAACATCTATAGCAATTGGTTTTTCCAAGTTGAACCATCGAGAATGGATGATTCTATCATCCGCACGCCTCTCCACAGAGTTCAGTGGTATGATGACCCTCCCAATGATCTCATCTTTTCCAGGACTAACCCGATCTTCAACTGAAATGATTAAATGATCTTCAAAAGGTTCAGCAGCAACAAATAAAAGATCCTCATTCCAGAGTGCGCTAAGCGTTCGTGCCGGAACTGTCTTTGTTTTCAGCACTTGGTTTCCTATCTGCACCTTGGCATACACATCTGGGAAACGGTTTTTCTCCGTAGGAACCAAGTCTTGTGCCTCCACAATATTGACACGCACGTACCATAACCTTGGTGCATGATACACCTTTGAACGCATCACTGCAGAGATAGCATGTGTGCTGTCAACAGGTGTGGCTGCATCTGAATGCCATGCATCTGAAAAAGCCTCATCTGCTTGAGTACCAATCCAGACAGCAAGCATCAACTCACCTTTAATCTTGTCCCCTTTCTTGTCCTCAAGACGGTACCACTCCGGCGCCAAAGGGCTATCTGGTGGGACTCTCAAAGGAACCTCATTGATGTCAAACCTCACAATGCCAACAAAATCATCTTTGATGAGATCCCTGTCCTTTATCACAACATCTAGTATGGATGCTTGCATCCGGTCCTTTGAAAAGGCAAACACCTGATTCCATTCTGGACTCTGATTCTTATCAAAGTGTCTGGTAATACCCTTGTAATTGCCAATTCTCACCTCAACAAATGGATCAAGACTCCCAGTAATATCCATAGCAGGAAGCTCACGAGCCTTCACAACCCTGACATACAGAAAATACATCCTTTCTACAAGATCGTACGTGCTAGCTGTTTTGTCTTTATGAATAACACGACCACCAACAACTCTTCCCCCGCCAAGATATGGACTTGTTTCTTTAAGTGCAAAATCAACTGGTTGTACTGATGTACCAGTACGTACTAGCTTCATGGGTCGTGGTTCAGATTTCATTTCATCAGCTTCATATTTTGTTACATAATGAGTATCAGCAAAGCCAGTTGAATGCTGCTGGTGATGGTGCTGGTTCTGGTGGTGGTTTGTGTTTGGAAGATGATGGAATGTGTGCCTTGACTCGACCTTTTCATTTGGCAAACTGTTTGCCATGGCGCTTGCAGGTGCTCGAACTTCTGCATGTGTTGAGCTAGGATTATTAGTTGGCACGGAATCAACAACAGGAGTTGGAATAGATGATTTTATGGTTGGGTCATCAGTGATGTAAACTTTAAGACCAATCTCTCCTCTTACACGAGAGAAAATGCCACGCTTTTCCAATGGATAATGCAAGACAACTGCATCAGAGTATGGGACAAAAGAAGTCCCAGTAAGGCTAACCTTGCCAAGAAATGAAGTGGAGTTAGTAGCCCTTGAATGGCTGTGGACATACACCTCAAGTGAGAGATAGTGAAGATTAGAAGGGTCAGATATATTAAAGTAGAAGCTCTCATTCCAAACAGGGTTAAGATCCTTTTCTTTGATGGTCGAACGGTACTTCTGGCCATCAAAATAAAGTTCCACAAAGGCATTGGATGAACCTAGTCCATCTTTAGGTAATAGATTGTGAGCACTAACCACATCTACGCCCAACTTGAAGTGGTTCATAATTAAACCTGGTGGTCTAGTTTCTATTTCCAAATGAGATTTTAGTAAGAACTACACGGTCACTGTAGATACCTACAAACAGAAGAGGAATAAATAACTCATGCCAAAACAACTGAAATTTCAAAGATGAGAGACACAGCTGCTTAACTATACGAGTAAAAATCTCACATGATTCTCTAGATGCTTGTTTATGCTTATATTCTGCATTTAAATACATAAAAGAAACTTCTAAACATGTTATATTTAGATTTAACCTCGTGTCAGACTTTATTTGCCGTGGCAAAGTAAAAAAATCTGTTAGTTCCACAGAAAACACAGTCCAGCTAAAAGAAGTAGGAACATTTCAATAAGGTAAAGAGCTTGAATCAAGAGATGTGTGCACTGAATGTTATGATGCATGATAGTGGAATAGTTTGGGCGGAGGGGCCATGCAACAGCCACTGTTTCTTTCATAAAAGGAATAAAAAAAAAATACTGAATAAGGGGAAAATTTTCTGAGCGGCAAGAAAACTTTCTAATGGAAGCAAACGAGGAAGTTATAACTGATACATCACCTTGGAGAGCTAGAGAGCAACAAGTTCAGGAAGATCTTTGCTTGTTCTGTTCAGTGAGCAATGAATGAAAGCCAAGCCACTGGAAATAAAAAGCAGAGTTCGTGACTACCAAAATATAATCAAATACAACGGGTTGGCAGAAGAAAAAGCAAAATGGGGTCAACACTTACCTCTTCCTATAGATCGAGCTCGATCATGTGCAAAACCCCTCGTGGAACTATTTATGTACACGCATCTAAAGAAACCAGCATGTGGCACTGTATGTTTTTGCAGCTCCAAGTTAGTGATCCATTAAACACGGAGCATACACATGAGCTTTGCGTAGTGAATGGATTCAACTCACAAATTTAAAACTTCATAAAAAAAATGACTTAACAACAACATCATGCACGATGCAGATAAAAAATGAAGGGTGGTCTCTGATAACAGTGAATGATAAAAAAAACAAAAAAGATAATGAGAAAAAGCAGTGTGCTTTAGCTATGGAGAGCTTAAAACGATAGCTCAGTTATACTGAAGAATACACCTCGTTCATTGGAGAGTATGTGGAAGAGACAAGGAGGAAGCAACAAAAAAAAAGTGAAATGAAATGGGTGACCACAATGGCAGTGGCAATGGCAATGGCGTTGTATTTTACGGTTCACTACGGTTGTGAGTTCAGAGAGGTGAATGGCAACAACACAGAGAGACAAGCACTGTCTCCAATGGTAGATGCAAAAGGACAAAGACTTCCCCGTGGTTCAGTTTCTGACTCGTCCTTTTTGTTTTATTTTTCTAGTTTCGTAACTTTCGCTTCTCTGCTACTGCTAATGTAAAATGTGATGCTATTGTTATGGTGATGCTACCATGCACCCAACTTCATCTTATGTATGACTCCTGTATCACATCATCACATCATCGCATCGCATCGCATCTCTCATTCATGTCCAACTAGGTAATGTAAAAAATATTCGTATTCGCGGCTACATGCGGATAAAACCGCTATAACCGCTATGAAAACGAATATTAAAAAAATATACCCGCTATTTGCGGTACAAATATTTTTAATATTCGCATGTTAATGAGGTGGATATAGATGTCATAGTATCTGTATTTGTGAATATTTGTACTCGTTAAACTTTAATTCACAAAAATATCCTTTTATTTATATATATGAGTAAAAAATGTTTTGACCTAATTTTTTTTCAAGAATCAATAAGAAAACGTAAATTTATTGATCAAAGCATTAATTACATTATGTTGAATGTCATTTTATATTTATTTTTATGATTATTTAGATTTGAGTTTGTTTGAATTTTATTTAAAATTTATGACAGTAATTTATTTTATTTTATTTGAATTTATGATTAAATATTTATTTTTTAAATAATTTTATAAATAGATGTGGATACCCATAAATACCTATATATATATATATATATATAAAAAAGAAGAAATTAATACTTATATAACAAATATCCGCTATAAATACAAATTCGAGACCAAATCGTGCCGCAGGTATGCTTCCAGCTAGGTTCGCAGTACTGTAACATTTCCTTTCTATGAATTTATATTAGCTTACCCACTTCCCAAAAAACTTTGAAAACTGTGTTAAAATGTTAAAACTCATAAAGGGAGTGATGACAATAATTTGATTTTGCTAATAATAACTGTCAGGTAAATTTAAAAAGTAAAAATCATATCATTTTTTTTTCATAAGTGTTGTTCCTTTTATAAAATAATCCAACATACAATTAAATACTAATTGCTTACACATATCTAGGACTCAAACCTTTATTAACGGGTAACATACGGAAAATGTCATTCATTAGATTAATAATCATAATCGGTTAATGATGATATTTAATACATCAAGTGTAATGTAACCATTAACCAAAGTTTCTTTTTACTTGTTAATTAGTTAACCAAAAGCCGTGGTTTATTAGTAGTGCTTAATAATACTTAATGATATATTTTTTAATACAGTAAAGGTTTTTGCTTGTGAAGTCATTAACAAAAAGAAAATACAATTTTATTATTTTACCGCCTTAATTCAAGAAAAATGTGTTGAAAATATTATATAAACCGTCAACTAAAGGTAAGATGTATTTGAATTATTGGGAGATATTAAAATTGGACCTTTATTTGCAGCATGGGCCGACCCTTTCGATCTGGGCTAAAGGTCACGGGCTTCATGTGGTGCCATTAATGCCACACCCTTTATTTTAGTTTATATCTTCTTCTACAAACTTTTAGAGTATGGGCTTTTCATTGAAGAAGCATGGCATAAGATTGTTCACCCAACTACTAGATTAATTATGAAACTATGGTAGCCCCTATCCAATTGATGTGCAAAGTTTCTTTAAATATAGTCTTAGTTTTTCTCTCCTATTTATTATCGTGCTCTACCCTACAAAACTTGCCCATAGTTTGTCAGAGTAAAGAATTCCCCATATACAGATTCACGTTTTAATAGGTAGAAACCCTACATTCACATTTAATGAGAGAATACATGAATTCAAACAAGCTCAGTCATGAAAATCAATGTAAGCAAAAATAAAAGATGGGCTACATCCTAATCACAAATAAGGAGAAAAAAATAATCCATTATTTTCTACTGAACTATTCATTATCAATAACAAGTTGTTAATAACTAGACTTTAAGTTTAACTAAGTCCCACAAAATTATATTTAAAGTTTGTATTCACTTATATATTCCAAATTAACTTTATCTTTAGTCGATATGATATTTTTAACAAAATTTATAAAGCTGATACACAACTTTCACATAATAAATCATTTTGTTTAATATGTATCATTTATACATAGATAAATGTATGATACGAAACTTTTTAATGAAATGATTAATTTAAAAAATACTTTTTTACACAACTAGTGTACATTTTTTAGTAAAATATTAGACTGTATAAATTTTTATTTATAACGAGTCTTAGTGTACGTCATTGTCTCAAAAACTGACTTAATAATAGTCATAATAAAAGTTGTGTGCAATGATGACAATATGCTTAGAAAATTTTATATATATATATATATATATATATATATATATATATATATATATATAAAATTTTCATTGAAGGGAAATAATAATTTTTAAAAATTTAAGGATGAAAAATAATAAATAATTGTTCTGTAGTTCTCCTATACCTGCTGAACACCACACATCCATACTTTTGAAAGGAAAGAAAAGATAACAAAGCGGAAATCGTATCCAATAATCACAGCTTCCCTATAACTAAAATGTGTAATTTAGGCCATAACATTTAATAAAAAAATAAAAGATTGAAAGTCAGCCATAATAACCACTGACTTCATCAAGTTGTGCACAAGTCGTGCTAAAAACATACAATTTCTGATGTCCAAAAAAGAAATATACAATTTGTACACAGTACTTATGACTTCAAAGGAAACCCTATTTTTAAATTTTCTGAGCATGTAGTCACAATAACCCACAACTTCTAATATGATTATTATGAAATCATTTCTTTAGATCATGACTTACATCAAGACTTGTAATACACTAAAAATTTGTCTATTCTAATATTTTGCCCAAAAGAAAACACTATATTTGTAAAAAAAACATTCTTTAACACTATATAATAAAGACAAATACAATAATTTTCTAAAAAGTCAAAGTCATAAATTTGTTGCATAACTTTCTATTATAATTATAGAAATAAATAATAAATTTTACATGGTCATAAATATTTAGATTATATAAGTATGTTGAGTATACATTTATTTAATCCCCTTACATATATTCCTATAATGAAAATTTTTCGTAAAATTGTTATTTGTTAATTTTAAATGAAATTTTTAAATAATTTTGTTTTTCATGAATGAATTTGATCTCATCCAATAAAAGCAGTTATTGAATGAATTGCATTCAACTTTCATTGTATTAATCAAATTGAATCCATTTGTTTACTAAATTTATTAGTAGATAAAAATAGATTGATGGACTATTTTATCCCATTAATTACAATTAAAAATAAAATTCATCAACCTTAATAAATATTAAAATAGAGATTCAAGATGTAGTGTTAGTTTCTATATATTTGTACATACATACATATCTAGTTTGATTAAATTTAGGTGTTTTGTTTACAGCCCTAACAAACGAACGAAACATTTGCAATTGGCACATGGAATGATTATTGAATGTTTACACCATTCATCTCCATCTTGTTTAGCTTGGAAGGTCTCTTGTAATTCTTTAACAAGAGGGATGAGCAAACAACACTGAGAGAAGAGGCCGCCATTGCAGCTCCAGCAATCCATGGTGGTAAGCGAAATCTAGTGGATGAGTAAAGAATTCCCGCTGCAATTGGGATGGCTAAGATATTGTAACCCAAAGCCCAAAAGTAGTTTAGACGTATACGAGAGAAGGTTCTGTTCGCAAGGTCAATGGCAATGATTATATCCTCCAAGTTGCTCTTCATCAGAACGATGTCTGCTGCTTCAATTGCTATGTCTGTGCCAGCGCCTATTGCCATCCCAACATCAGCTGCCACAAGTGCTGGTGAGTCGTTGATGCCATCTCCCACCATTGCCACCGTATACCCACAACCCTGTCTCAACTTCTCCGATTAAATAATCACATGTATGCATATTTAATCAAATGTTGTATTTAATTTCTGTGATAAAAATCATAGTATATATGACATTTAAGGTGACTATTATTGAATCAATAAATTTTTAGTGTATATCAGCTGGTGATTGAATAGGTGTACGATTTTTCACTGTTTTGTAACTTGACTTAACCTTAGTTATACCCTGTTAAAAAGCTGGCGGAAGGTATTATATGGCTTAGATGATGTTTTTGTTGTGGAGAATTTAAGTAAGAAAATTAGAAGGACGTGTAATCATGTACTGTTTGGCAGTGTTAAAGACTTGTTTGGGGCAATGATTTTGTTATACCTGCAGTTCTTTTATTTTAGTTGCTTTAGTCTCAGGTTGAGCCTCTGCTATGACAGTTTCAATACCGGCTTGTCTGGCTATGGAATTGGCAGTACCCCAGTTATCACCTGTCACCATGATGCTCTTAATTTTCATGGAATTAAGAATGGAAATAACTTCATTGGCGCCAGGTTTCAATGGATCAGATACAGCCAAAACTCCAGCGACTTCTCCATCCAAGGATACTAAAATCCCAGTTTGAGCCAGGCTTTCAGCTTCTGCTAGTATTTCTTCAGCATCAGCTGAAATTGTTATGTTATGATCCAGCATCATCTTTTTATTCCCTACCAATATTTCCTTGTTTAGAACAATGGCCTTTACTCCATGGCCTGAAACAGAAACAAAGTTGCGTGCTTCTGGCCAGGAATGATTTTGTTCTTCTGTGATCTTCTTGGCGTGCTCAACAATGGCCTTAGCTATTGGATGTTCGCTGTTCACCTAATAAAGATATAACTTTAAATACTATTTTAAATGTAATTTCAGATTCAGGAAGTTATGGTAAATGGAATAAGGCTTGCCTCTGCTGCAGCAGTAAATTCATAGAAATCTTTAATTGACATCTTTTTGAAGATTTTTGTTGTTACAACCACTGGCTTCCCAACTGTGAGTGTTCCTGTCTTGTCAAACACAATGCAATTCACCTGCAATATTGCAAGTTGTGATTGTCAATTTCACATCAAGATAAACGCTACCAATAGAATTTTTCCCCATTGTTAATGTGAAGACCACTACTCACTTACCTTGTTTGCACTTTCTAATGCTTGGCCCCCTTTGATCAACACACCTTGTGTTGCACCAACTCCAGTACCAACCATAACAGCAGTAGGAGTGGCTAGGCCTAGAGCACAAGGACAGGCAATGACCATGACTGAAATCCCAAACTGAAGTGCAAGCTCAAAGTAGTTCATGGAGGATGGTATCCAAGATTTCGGGTATGCATGTAACTTTCCTGCTATAAACCAGGAGAGCCATGTTGAAAGAGAAAGCACAATGACCTGCAAAAAACAAAAGGGAACTGGTGAGCATGGATGAGTTTCCTCTGACTGACTCCATGAGTAAAAACTAAAAAAGAAAAATCAGTAAATATATTAGTTCTAAGTTTACCAGAGGAACAAAGTATTTAGAAATATGATCTGCAAGTTTTTGAACCGGAGCTTTAGCCATCTGGGCTGACTCAACAAGTCGAACGATCTGGGAGAGAGCACTCTCGGATCCAACTCTTGTCACCTTAACATGCATGACCCCATTCTCATTCATAGTGCCTCCAATCACCATATCACCCGTCCTCTTTGCCACGGGCCTTGCCTCTCCGGTTATCATGCTCTCATTTACATGACTTTGTCCCCATATGACAAAGCCATCAGATGCTACTTTTGAACCAGGGACAACCTTGATCACATCGTCCTTTTGTATCAACCGACTATCAATTTGTTTTTCACTAACAACATCCCCATTGTCATCTTGAGTTAACAAGGTCGCTGTCTCAGGTGTCAAGTTCATAAGCTTTGCAATGGCCTGAGATGTCTTCCCCTTTGCCAACACTTCCAAATACTTCCCCAACAGAATAAAAGAAATAAGCATAGAGCTGGTCTCAAAGAAATCGTTTCCTTTGAAATGCCGAGAGAAAACAGCTCTTTCCACAACATAGAGAGAATAAAAATATGCTGCATTTGTCCCTAATGCTATCAACACATCCATGTTAGCAGAACCTTTGCGCAATGCTTTATATGCCCCAACATAGAACCGTCTCCCTATGATAAACTGCACCGGGGTAGCAAAGTTACACCTCAAGAGAAGTCCAATAGTCAACATATTGACAATTTTGATATCCAAAACACGTTTAACTCCAGGTATATACATGAGAACCATGGATGTAAAGAAAACAGGAATGGTAAAAGCTAAACTCCATATGAAAAGCATGAAGTATCGGTTAATTTCCTGCTGTCTAAGTGCTTCTCTTCCTTCATCGTTTGGAAATATCACCGCTTTAAAACACCCTGATCCAGTGGATTCTATGACTTCTATGAAGGTTCTTGGTCCTGTCATGTGTGGTATATAAGTTATGGCAATTTTGTTAATGTCCGGATATATGTCTATGGTTTGAACACCAGGGAGTGCATGGAGAGAGCGCTGAATGGCAGCAAGGGATTGGTCGTTTTTAATGCCATCGATTTTAAGTTCAATCTTGCTCATGTGTTCCCCTGTGCTTATTAGTATGGCTTCGAACCCGGTGTCTTGTATAGCTTCCATTAAGTGGTTGTGGGTGAGGATTTTGGGGTCATACTGGACTTCTGCTTCTTCTGTTGTTAAGGCCACTCGTGCCTTATGCACCCCACGAAGGGAATGTAGAGCTGATTCAATAGTGGAGGAGCAAGAGGTACACGTCATGCCTCGAATGTGTATGCGGCATATTTGAGTTGAGGTGTAGTTGGAGTCTTCTTCAATAACTTTGGCTTCAAATCCAGCATCTTCAATGGCCTCGCGTATCCTCTCCTCCTGCGTCAAATGTATATGATTTGTGAACAGATGATGAAATAAGAGTTTAGTAATGGCCATAGCTATTCTTTTTTCCATACACCCTTCTCAATAGATATCTATTGTATTTTCTTTTCCTAAAAATATTAAGGATGGAGTAAACTCATGAATTTATTCACCACTAAATTTTTGGACATGCGTTAAATTAATTTTATTTATTTAATTAGTTATTCAATAAAATGAGGCTTTAACCTTAATTAATTTCACCTATTATTTTAATTTTTTTACAAAATATAATATCAGATCAAATATACTTCTGGTCGTATAATTTTTTTTTTTTAATTCTTCGAAAAATTCTTCACTCTTAGTCTAGTCTCTCTAATTTTGAAAAAAATAGTGTTTTGTAGATATATAAAAAGCAGTTTAGAGATGATGTTTGAATATCCAAAGTATTGTATACAGATTGAACTTTAGATGTTTTATACAGACTAAAATTATACGTTTTCCTAAAATATTTATTACTAATAAAATATTTTTTTATTATTAATTTGATTTGAGTTTTAAAAACTCAAAACATAAAAATATATGTTTAAATTTTTTAATTTATATCATAAAAATTGTATTAAATTAATCTTCTCTTAGGTATTTATTTATTTTGATATTTTATTTATATTTATGAGTTATCATATAATGTATGAATATAAATTAAAATTAGTGATTCAATTGGTATAAAATAGTTATTTATAAGTAAATAAGAATATAAAATTGTTTTACCATCTTCCCCACTTCAACATTATAGTGAATGATAATCACTTCAACAGTTAAATTCCTTACATACGATGTTTATAAAATCAGATAATACTTTTTAGATCGTTAGAAGAAGATCCGGTAGAAGAGATTTATGTTGAGTGGGATCTACAAATGGAAAGAATAATGGCTACAGGAAGAAAGTGGAGCACATCATAAAAAGTGCTAATAGGACAGCCGTTAATACGAGTCAGCCAAGGAAAATTTAGGGTCTAATATTAGGCATCCTTGGAGCAAAAAGATTGTTCTCTCTCTCTCTCTCTCTCTCTCTCTCTATAATAATAATAATAATAATAATAATAATAATAATAATAATAATAATAATAATAATATTAATAATAATAATAATAAGATATGCAGTTTAATCATCAACTTTTACTGGAAAAAGAAACCATACGTGCACTGGACAGCATTATTAATGTAATGAACACCGTAAAAATCAGGTTCACTTTGACTTTAGTTTCTGGTATAGGTACGTTTTTGTTTTGGTTGATATTTCGGTTTTAATTTATTTATAAACCATAGAGAATATATAACAAAATAATAATAATAATAATAATGATAAGCGACAAGCAAAAGTAAAAATAAACTCAAGAAATGAGAGATGAGATTTAGAAAGGAAAATGATATAGTACCTCTTTGAATTTCACGCTGAAAGGAAGGATTAAAAAAACTGAGAATGCAAGTTTTAATTTAAAAGAAACACAATATTTACATTATATTGTGTATATTACATTAATTAACTTTTTCAATCAAATAAAATAATTTAAAAACAGTTAATTCTATTTAATTTTAACAAGATCAATAAGAAACAATTCATCATTGAAAATAACATTAATAAAATATAAACTTCACAACAAAATTTATTGGAGATTTAAAAAAAAACGTACTTAGATAAAAAAAAAGAAATAAAAAATTATTAAAAATATTGAAAATAATATGAAAAGTTATGAAGAAGTAAAAATGAATTAAGTCAATTTAGAATGATGTTCTATTTTTAGGGTTGTTCCATGAGAAAGACTAAAAAAAGGTATATTGCATGGAAGAACGTTATTGGTCTCGGTGATTTCCTTTTCATGAGAAAAAAGAAAATGGAAAAGCCAGAAAACGAAACACTCACTCATGATCTTATCACACCAGCTTTCAATATGTGTGAATATATTATATACCATCCAACTATTTCTTACAAAGACGTAATATAAAATACATGTATATACCATAACAATAGCATTGAGTGTATAGACTTAGAAATTTTGAGACGCAACTACAAACCTTCCACCAAGCCTTGTACTCATCTATAGTTATATATATATATATATATATATATATATATATATATATATATATATATATATATATATATATATAAATGGTAGTATTTGACTTGAGTGTTATGAAAATAAAGATAAAAAAATGGCTAATATATGCAATTTGTGTGTCATATCATATTCTTGTAATAGAGCCTTTATAAACTACAACAGTGAAATGTCACCATCTAAAGCATCATTATCTGTAAAAGAGTAAACATTGAAAGGTTTAATTTACGTTATGGTAAATTCTTTCAGTTCTTTAAACATAATTATTGAGTCTTTAGCGAAGGATAACTTTTATCGATTTAATTAATCAGACAGTTTTTCTGCACGAAGCATAGCACTACGGAATTTCGAGATCTTTGATCCACGTACTTCCCCTACTCACCTTTCGATCACCCACTTACTTTCGAAAAACGATCATTTGCCATGATTATAATATTTTAGACGTTAATGAAAAAACAATGATTGAAGAGATCAAGAATAGAAAATTTTGGGAAATTTTACAAATGATCAATTGCCAATATATTATTTATACCACGTACGTAGGCCTAACATATCCTTAAAGAACCCCTTAGACACTAAATAATTGATATCGAAAGGTCGTCTTAAATTAAATAAAACTTCTTGCAAAAACATATGTATCTTCGGTCCACAATCTGGAAACTTAAATCAGAATGTTATTATTCTCAAGTAACTGACGTAAACAACTTGCACATTTAATTTTACAGAAAATAATTCAGTTCTTCAGAAATCAGGAACACAATCTTGTGAGTAGAATTGTTCATTTAATTTTTTTCCATGGTATCATTGTGCTGCGTACAAACAAACTCTTGTGATTTTTTAAAGAACTCAGAATTCGTGTATGGAGAGACATGAATGTGTTGAAAAGGCAAAAGAAAAAGCAAGCAATGATGAGAATGTTGAAAATAAAGTGTATGGAGAGAGATTGATACTCACGTTAACCATTGACGGAAAGTAAAGAACCTGAGCTTTGTGATTCAAGACATCAACAACGGCCTCTCGGATTCCAGGTAAGCGTTTGATGGTTTTCTCGACGGATCCGGCGCACGCAGCACACGTCATTCCAATAACGCTGAACAAAACCACGGTGGTTTCTGATCCTTCCACCACCGTCTTTCCCGCTTCCACCGCCGTCATCGAAGGATAGCGTGCCTGAGGCCACAAATTTCCACAGCACTGCAAACTGCTCCTGCACTCCCAACCCCCTAACTTCTTACCCATTTCACTCTCCACTACTTTCTTCTTCACAAAATCAACTGCGGTAAACCCTATTTATAGAACTCAAACATCGCTCAACATCATTTAAACAAATAATAAATAAATACTGCTTCAAAATAAAATAGAAAACAGCAAATAGATTTTCGCAGAAAAAATTAAAGAATTGTTTAAAGGAAAGCTTATGACACGACTCCTATCATATGCAATTAAAATTTACCTGTAAATAGGTTACAAGAAAACTGATTAATATTACAAAAAATAAATTACACCAAAAAATCTCGGAACTGTAAATCAATTGCGGTGTGATTTCTGTTAAATTTTGTGAAAAAAGACAGCAGAGCTCAATAAATACTTCGTGTCTATAACTTGATTAAAAATAATTTAACGAAACGTGAAATAATTCTTTACTTTATTAATTATAGTGTTTTTCATGACTTACTAAAAGGGTGCATTTAGATAAATAACTTTATCAGATATTTATTTATTATTTTTAATACATGAATTTAAGTTGCAAATTTTACAATAACATGGTTACAATAAATTAACAATATTTTTGGTGATACAATAAATATATTTAGATAAGCTACTTTAAGAAGCTTGTTAGAAAGATTGTCCATAACGATAAATATTTTATAATCTTAAATCAGCTTCTTATAAATTTATGTGAATGTCCCTAATTAATAAAAAAATAATGTAACAGTAGATTTTGGTTGAAAAAAACTTTGAATTTAAGCCAAACTTGTTAAATAACAAACAAGATACCTTTTCGAAAGTAAGAATTTTAAGTGTATACTCTTTAGTTGTAAGTGTAACCTATTAAAAAAATAGAATTATTTAAACGTATAAAAGATAGCAGTGCACTGACTTTCAAAGAGGAGTCGTTTGTTTAGACCTAAATAAACCTAATGTAATTTAATTTTAAATTTTCAGAAAAGATAACATTTATAGTTTTAAATAGTATTTATATATAGGGAAAATATTATACTAAAAGCAATTTAGTTTCTTAAAGATTATTTTAGTTTAATTATCAATTAAATTATTTTTTGGCACCCCTACTTGCATTACAGTTTGATGGTATCGGATTTGGCAATTTCTTTTTGTATGGAATAGAATAAAAGCGAATAGAAGTATATATTACTTTGTTTTGAGATTCATGGTAAGAAATTAAAAAAACTTATTTGGTTTGAGTCCTGTACCATCATGGCCACTAAGTAACAAGTTGAAACATTTGATTATGAGAGATATATTGACTCTGTTTATTTTATCATTTCTGTTATGTCCAACTTATTAGTTGATTATTACTATTAAAAATTACATCATCATTTTAGCCATTTTTTTATTTTACAAAAGCTACAGATAATTTTTTATAGGGTTTGAATATTGCTAGTTGCTGAAACATTCAAAACGAAGTGTAGAACGCGAGATTGACATTTGATTCTTTAAGCATATGCACCTAATTTAACATATCCTTTCAAGGTGAATTGACAAATGAAAGTAACTATATTAATTTATATTATCTCTAAATTATTTTTTATATGTATTTTTTTTTAAATTAAATTTTATATATATATATATATATATATATATATATATATATATATATTGTTTTTTCTTTAACTTATGAAAGTTATCTAAAACCTTTTTCCGAGCAAAAATATGGATTGTTTGTCATTTAATAAACGGAATTTCACATTAAACTATAATATTTTTTTTTGTTAATGAAAAAAGAGATATATGTAAGAAATGTAATTAAGAAAATCAATTATTTCGTTAAAGAAAATGAGTTGAAAGTTCATTTTTTAGATTTTTTTAATTTATTTTTATATTATTTGAATACTTTATTTATCGGTATTACACTGTAAAACAGGAAAAAAATATTACAAATATTTATGAGCATTTGGTCAATTTATATAACTTTTTTTTTAATTTATTATAAATAAGTGAGATTTAATTATTTTGTTCAATTATTTTGAAGGGCCAGGGATTCATTGCTTTTGGAAATTATTAAAGTTGTTACATTGTCTATTGTGAAGTATTTATTTCATTAAAAATACATTTAAATTAAATTTCTTAAAGTTAAAAGTATTGTTTTTTAACATTTATCTCTCTCTCTCTCTCTCTCTCTCTCTCTCTCTCTCTCTCTCTCTCTCTATATATATATATATATATATATATATATATATATCCATAAAGACATAATCCTTAATTTAGAGAACAAACAAATAATACAATAATAAAAATAAATTTCGCAATATTACTAATATCGGAGAAAATAGTTTGAGAGTGAAACCGATTGTCAGAGTATTCTCTAACAATTAAAAGAATACATGAAATATTGTGAAAAGATATATCAAGACTTAAAAAGATGAAGCTTAAAAATTGATTGTAATAATGTCTAGAGAAAAAAATATAATTTTTTAAGTAAAACACTTTAAAGAAAAAGATCATTTTTCTTAAAAATAATCAACTGATAAAAATAATTGGTCAAAAAGTGTTATCATACTCATGGACACTCAGAATGACCACCAAATAAACACTGCAACTTGTTGCTTAGTGGTCAAAATAGTCTTTTGAGACTTGTTTCTTTGTAAAATCCCAATTCAACTTATCATTTTATTGTAAAGTGAACTAATTCGATAAAAGAATAATTCATTCAGAATTAAGTATAAAGTTTAAATATCTTTTAATTAAAAAAATACTATTAATTAATTAAGTTAAATATATTTTTCATTTTTATTATAAAAAATATATATTTATGTGTGGAGTTTTCATTAAATGACAAATAAAATTATGTTAGATTTTTTTTTTATAAAATCCAAAAACGAAATAATTTATAAATTAATTAAAAATGAAAAAACTATTTTTATGACATTCTAACGATAAAAAATATATTTAATTCTGAATACTTTTAGTTTTTAATGATTTCTTATCTCATCACTTAAATAACAAAAAGAGAATGTCAACAACAGTTGAGTAACATATACTTGCTGTATTCTTTTGTATTATATCGACTAGAGTAACATTTAACTGGAAAAAACTACTCAAAATATAATATGACACCTAGAAAAAGAAAAGGAAAATATAAATTCTTATAGATGTTATAATGTGATAAAATAAATAAAGAAAAAATATAAATATTGAGTGAGTATTTAAAAATAATGTTCGAGCACGTATCATTATTCAAATTTATTTTATAAGGTATGAATATTTAAAATAAGGCAGTATTAAATACGGTTGTAAGGAAATATAATAGTTGTTTATTTAAATGTATAACAGAGATGAAACCACTAGGAGTGTAAGAATGAATATTTTGGTCAATTTTTCCAACCCAGTAATTAATTTATTATTATTTGTAATGTGTGTGAAAATCTTAAACGAAAAACAAATTGAAATGGCAGGAGTAATTTGTAAATTTTAGATATTACAGAGTTTAACTAAGGTATTTTACATGAACGAAAACCCTTTCTCACATCTGTACACTAAACTAAAATGATGACAACACAACACTTTATATACGTACAAAAATGGGTAAAGAAAAACCAGGAATCGTGATCATATATCAGTGGATGACTCTATGCTTATGCCTCGGATCTCAAGGTTGTCTAGCTTCTTGGGTCTCCTGTAATATTTCAACAACAGAGAACAGCAAACAACACTGACAGAGGAAGCAGCCATGGCAGCCCCAGCAATCCAGGGTGGCAATCTGAACCTTGTTGAAGGGAAAAGAACTCCGGCAGCAATTGGGATTCCAAGTAAGTTATAACCCAAAGCCCAAACGTAATTCAGGCGTATACGGGTAAATGTTTTTCTGGAAAGGTCAATAGCAGTTATGACATCTTCCAAGTTGCTCTTCATGAGTACAATATCAGCAGCCTCAATAGCAATGTCTGTACCAGCACCTATCGCCATTCCCACATCCGCTGCCACAAGTGCAGGCGAATCATTGATACCATCCCCAACCATAGCCACAGCGTAACCAGAAGCCTGAAAGAGAAAAACAAGTCACTCGGTATGTTGCAACAGCTAATGTATTCCTCTGAAGCAGTGCAAACAACTGCGGAAGTGAGGTTCAGGCACAAGCATTGAAGTTTATGGATATAAAAACCAGTAATTAAGCAAGGGAGTTTGAAAAAGTAAAGTTAGAAAGACAAAATTACGCTAGTACTGACTACTCAACATAAGCAAAAGAGATATAGTTATCTAGTTATGGTTTGAAATAAGGTGGTATTATTTTCATCTCAAGGCACAGAAGTATCATCTCATTAAATAACTAACTTCTTAAAATTAAGATGAAAATGTATAATCATCATGCATTCGTACCTGCAAGTCTTTCACTTTCTCTGCTTTTTGATCCGGTTTAGCCTCAGCTATAACATTCTCAATTCCTACTTCCCTCGCAATAGAACTAGCAGTTCCGAAGTTGTCCCCAGTCACCATAATGCTCTTGATTTTCATTGATTTTAGAATGGAAATGACTTCTTGAGCACCTGGTTTCAGTGGATCGGATACTGCTAAAACTCCTGCCACTTTCCCACTTATAGATACCAATATTCCTGTTTGAGCCATCTTTTCGGCTTCAGCAAGCATATCTTCAGCTTCAACGGGAATTGCAATGTTATGGTCAGCCAACAGGCTCTTATTACCGACCATTATTTCTTTGTTATGAACGGTGGCCTTTACTCCATGTCCTGTAATGGAAACAAAATCTCGTGCCTCGGGCCATGAAGGGTTCTCTTCATCTCGAAATTTTTTGGCATACTCAACTACGGCCTTGGCCAATGGATGCTCACTATTCACCTGAGATAGGCAAGTTAAATTAAGGGCAATTTTTATGACATGCATATGCATCTATAATCCATGAATTTTAAAAGCGCTTACAAAGAAGCTATCATACTCAGAAAGCAAACTCTTATTTACTATAACTATTCACTAGGCTACGCATTGGAGAAGTAGATAGGGGGAGAGGATTACCTCAGTTGCAGCCACAAGTTCATAGAATTCCCGGAGCACCATTTTTGTCAACAATTCTGTTCTCACTATAACAGGTTTCCCGACGGTGAGAGTACCCGTCTTATCAAAAACAATGCAGTTCACCTAGAAGACAGTCATAAACATATTCACGTGTAAGTAATTACAGATAAAATCATGAAAGCTTTAACAGATGACACAACATACAACCAATGATCAGCTTGTCCGTTTTAACTTTCAAAAAGTATAGAGAGATAGGAATGAAGCACAAGAAAAATCAGATTGATACTTGATACTGATATCCAAAAAACCTATTTACCTTCACCCAGCATAACATTAACAAACAACAGTACTTCATACTCGTACTTCATCTTAAGAACTGAGAAATGATATGAAGTGAACACATTAGTTGATACTCCTTCCTAGAAGGCTAACACATATTTGATGTTCGATTAGGTGGCAGGAATGGCTCTCAAAAACCACTTGATATTAATGATCTTTCCTATGTTTATTTTCTTCTTGGCACTTTATTAACTATTCAATTTTTACCCGATCGACATACACAAAGTAAATTCAGAACTAAAGGGACTAATCAAATGTGAAATGCTGACCTTATGTGCACTCTCTAATGCCTGCCCTCCTTTAATGAGCACACCCTGGGATGCACCGACTCCAGTCCCGACCATAACCGCAGTTGGCGTGGCTAAACCCAAAGCACAAGGGCAGGCTATGACCATCACAGATATTCCAAACTGCAAAGCAAGCTCAAAGCTGTCCATTGAAGACGGTATCCAAGACTTTGGGTAAGCATGATATCTTCCCGCCAAAAACCAGGCAAGCCAAGTCGTGAACGAGATCACAATCACCTGCATAGGAACATCCATCCATCCCATTAGGATCTCATCCTCCGCGAGCACAAACAATGATTCAATAAAAACAAACAAAGTCCTTCATTTTCATCACACCAAACAATTAATAATTACCAGAGGCACAAAGTATTTTGATATGCGATCAGCAAACTTCTGCACAGGTGCTTTGGCCATCTGCGCCGATTCCACAAGGCGAACAATCTGAGAAAGAGCACTCTCCGATCCTACCGTCGTCGCCTTAACATGCAAAACTCCATTCTCATTCACAGTCCCTCCAATAACCTTGTCCCCTTTCCTCTTCGACACGGGACGCGCTTCCCCCGTGATCATACTCTCATTCACGTGACTCTGCCCCCGCACAACAAACCCATCGGAAGCCACTTTCGCGCCAGGAACAACCTTAATCACATCATTCTTCTGAACCAACCTGCTATCAATCTCCTCCTCCCCAACAACATTCCCATCAGCGTCCAAATTCAGTAAAACCGCCGTGTCGGGTGTCAAGTTCATGAGCTTGGCAATCGCATCAGACGTCTTCCCCTTCGCCAAAATCTCGAGATACTTCCCAAGCAGAATGAACGAAATAAGCATCGCGCTCGTTTCGAAGAAATCATTCCCCTCAAAATGCGGAGAAGTAGCAGCTCTCAAAACAGAGTAAACAGAGTAAAAATACGCAGCGTTTGTCCCCAACGCAATGAGAACATCCATGTTCGCAGAGCCACGGCGTAACGATTTATAAGAACCGTAATAAAACCGCCAGCCAAGTACGAACTGAACCGGCGTGCACAGCACCCACCGAGCAACCTCCCCCACGGTAAGCATGTTCACAACTTTTGCATCAAGTGCGTCCTTTATTCCAGGGACATACATAAACACCATGGATGTTAGAAACACAGGAATAGTAAACACCAAGCTCCATAAGAAAGATTTGTAATACTGCCTTGTCTCCTCGCGTCTGTGAGAATTTCTTTGTCCTTGTTCCGTAGGATATATCTTCGCCTTGAAATTCCCATTCCCTGTTTTCTCAATCACGTTGATCAAATCTCTGGGTCCAGTGAAGTCCGGTTTGTAGGAAACCGATATTTTGCTGAATTCCTCTGTTAAGTCAACCACAAGAACTCCTGGGAGTGTCCGCAGAGAATCTAGTATTGGTTCCATGGAAGCGCCGTCGGTTACCGCGCCTTCCACGTGGAGGTCTATCTTGGTGAAGTCTTCACTTGAACTAATGAGCACGGCTTCGAATCCGGCATCTTCTACGGCTTGTAAAATGTCGTTTGGATTGAGGAGGAGATCTGGGTTATAGTGGACTTGGGCCTCTTCGGTGGCCAGGCCCACGCGGGCCTCGAGGACACCGTGAAGGCCTTGTAAAACGGACTCTAGCGTGGAGGAACAGGAGGTGCAGGTCATGCCTTTGATTTGGATGCGGCATACTTTAACAGATTTATCGTCAGTGCCGTCTGTGAGTAATAGCGCTTCGAAACCCGCGTCTTCGATGGCCTCGCGAATGGTCTCTTCCTGAAAGAACAAAAAAGGTTAGAAAGTGAACGAGAAGAAAAAGAAGATGAAGAGAGAGTGTGTCTCTGTTGTGGTGTTGTTTGCCTCACGTTAACGAAAGAGGGGTAGAAGACGACGTGAGCGCGGTTGTTGAGGACGTCGACGATGGCCTGGCGGATCCCGGGGAGGCGTTTGACGGCTTTCTCGACGGATCCGGCGCAGGCAGCACAAGTCATTCCGACGACGGAGAAAAGAGCGGTGGAGTCTGAGAGCTCCTCGACGGTGGTGGCGGGCTGTCCCTTAGGGTATTTAGGCATGGAGGGGTAATGAGGTCGCGGCGAGAGGTTTCGCCAGCAACTTAACGCTAACAACTTCGCCATTGCTTTTTTCGAAAAGTAGTGCCTACCAAGCAACACCACTCAGGTTCGTAAATTTTAACCCATACCAATACCAGGGTCGCTTTTATAGTGTCAACCCTGTTTTTGCTTCTCCAATGCAATCTCCATCCATACGCTTTTGACTTTAAACTGACACGTCTTGTTTGGTGGGGTCCTTTTTTTTCTATTTTTTAGTCGGTGGACCAGTTACTTACGTGGGCTTAACGCAACTTTGGGTTGGGGGAGTTGAAAGTTGGGTCCGTGTAACTACTAACCACTTCACGGCCCAGAATTAGGGTTTTTTTTTTCACAAAGAAGCCCACTAGATACGGGTTAAATAAGGGAAGTCAAATAGAATAGTTTAATTGTATGGTCTGTTTTAATTAGAATAATTTCCTACGTTCCTTTATAGATTTTATGGAATATGTTCCTTTTTTTCTTTGCTTTTCAAATATTTTATACTATATTGGCTTAGAAAAGGACACTTCCTGAAACCTCATGCATGAAGCGGGCAACGCACTACCTACCATTTATTAATCCAGAAATCATGGTTTCTACGTAAATGACTACATTAATGTCATTCTCTCGTTATATATTTTATTTATTTGGTTAATAGTATTTCTTTATTGGGCCGTCTGTGACGTCATGGATTACGTTTAGAGGCTGGCCAGCCAAATTTGACTTGGACTCTAAAATGAAAGCCCATTCAATAATAGGCTTATAAAATCAAAATATCCAGTCAGCCGTGGCCCACTGTCCAATTCATAATATCTGGGCCTTATCATCTTAGGTTTTTTTTAATAGAAGGGACCAACTCTCTGAGAATGTGGATCATTGATGAAAGACGGTCCAAATCTTTGGTGCCCAATTTCAAATTCACAAGCGTAACCCACTTAAAATGAATATAGTATATGCATCCTCAAGAATAACAAATACAAGCTTTCTTTATCTACAGTATCTATACTATTATATAAAAAATATTCCTCCTTTTTTGTGTTTAATTTTTTTTTTCAATTTTACTTTCAAGTAATTTTTTTATGTAACCATTTTTTAAAATTAAATAAATAAAATTCATCTATAAAATAAATAAAAATCATCTATATTTATTCTTATAATTATAATTTTTTTTGTTAACATAAAAAAGCGAACATACAATTGTTTTCAGTGGTTCATAGAAAGTGAGTATACAAACATTTACAACAATTCACACATACTAATAAATTAATTGAATTACAAATCAAACTTTAATAAAAGGAACTCAAACCTAAAAAAAAAAAAGTCAAATGTAATAATATGTTAAATTTGAATCTTATAAACCAAACATATTAGAGTCTTCTCATATATCCCTAACGAATTTGAATTTTGTTGAAACAAAAGTAGGTTATTAATGACTGAGTTTAGAAAATTCAGCAATTACACATGTTGTGTAAAACGGAAAAGAAGTGCTTAAAAAGTATTTATCCCAAATTTAATTGCATAGTTATTGGTTATCGGGGACATGATATCTCTAATTAAGGGGTGTCCTAATTTGGAAGATCTAATTAAAATTAAGGTTGGTGCATTATATAGAGTTGAGGAGGTATCGGAAGGAAGTAAAAGAGATTGCAACGGATCTGGCACTTTGAATTCCCTAACCGCAATCTTAGTCTTGTGAAAGTTGCACCTCTCGTGGCTCCCATAAACAAGGATCTTTATCTGTTATTTCTATTCATAATTTCCATTGTGTCTGTTGCTCCCATTTCCATTCTCTATTGCTCTCACCCCTTTCTTTTCCTACACTTTTCAAAGGGCGCTTCTTACTCATTGCTGGAAAAATGGTAGTTTATTATCCATTTCTTTTCTTTATCTTTCAACCTGTTAGTTTTTATATAATACTTGTTTCTGCTTCGTCTGATTCTTACCCTCATTGGGACCTTTGAATTAAGTATATTCGTATGTTTTCATTGTATATCACAACTGAATAAATATTTCACATTTCATCTAATTGGAAGAATGAAAGTTTATGAGATCGACAATGTCTAGGAGAATGGAAAGTATCTCATCATGTGCATGCATGCATGCCCCTTACAAAATTAACTACTGTCAAAAGATGCGGAAGCAGATTATTTTCAACTATTCTTAATGTCTCGTCTATATCCTGACAAAAAGGAACTGTCGTTTCAGTCTATGAAAGTTGAGTGGTGTTTTTACATCCTCTTACATTTGGGAATACAAATTGGGAATCAGAAACATGCAAATTCTGAATTCTTACCCCAACTAAACCAGCTGAAAATCTGTAATTACATGGAAAAATCAGTTAACATCGCGTGTTGTGATGTGTGATAAAGAATGAATATATAGAATTCTAGAATTCTTAAATTATCTAAGATTTTTTGACAAAAAATTATGAAGCAGGCAAATTCAGCGTCCGGAATGGCTGTGCATGATGACTGCAAATTGAAGTTTCAGGAGCTTAAAGCAAGGCGGATCTACCGATACATTACGTTCAAAATTGAGGAACAATCAGTTGTGGTTGACAAAATAGGGGGATCGAACGAAAAATACGAGGATTTTCAGGCCAGTTTGCCATCTAACGAGTGTCGCTATGCCGTCTATGATTTTGATTTCACAACTGATGAGAATTGCCAGAAAAGCAAGATCTTCTTCGTTGCATGGTAGTATAGTTTATAAACTGTACTTCACTTGGTTAATAGAAACCAAACCTTCGTATTCATTCCATGTTCAGGACAGACATCTTAAGACAATACATATTGTTGAAGGAACTGTTTAATACTGTTTGTGTGCAGGTCACCAGACACTTCAAAGGTGAGGATGAAGATGGTGTATGCAAGTTCCAAGGATAGATTCAAGAGGGAACTAGATGGCATTCAAGTCGAACTGCAAGCAACTGATCCAAGTGAGATGAGCTTGGACATTGTAAAAGCCCGAGCCATCTAAGTCCCCCCTTTTGCTGCCTCAGCTCTCCTTCACAATTCAAAGTTTACTTTCTTTTCCTAACTGTTTCACAACATCGGGGGCCATATTGTTATTGTTTATTTTAGTCTGGATTCAATCAACAACGACAAATCCAAAATGGCATGTACTATTATAATGTATCTTTCTTCTAAACATTCTCCACTGTTCCATTGATCTTGATTAGTTTCAAGACACAATGTGGATGGCTGGATCTATCTATTAGAGGTTGCTGGTCTGACATGTTGCCAATCAACCGCTTGGGTCTTTTCACTTGGAAGATGATTTTATGTATAAGCATTTATTATATACCTATGTTTTTTTTACTTCTCTTGTTTCAAGTAGATCACTGGCGCCCTACATTATTTACATGCTTTTTTCTCTAAGTTACAATATTTATATGGTGAACAATTGAAGTGTATACTGGGTAACAAGCCCAACAAATAATAGCACAGAATAAGACTTCCATGATAACTCAAACACTGCTTTGAGCTTTGTAAAACGAGGCCCTTACAAAGTTATAACATACGTGCGTGAAGATCCAAGACAAATGACACAATGCTCGGTAAACTACACAAAGGAAACACTAGTGGAATACAATCTTGTTCTATTTAACAATTTCTATACAACGAGACCTTCTCGTGCTTAAAGCCAGAACACATACCCTTTATGAGCAATCATTTACAATAGAAATGAAATCGGATGAGTAAGAGAAAGGGAAGAAAGTAGTCAGAAAAAGTATTACTAGTGTGTGTGTGTCTCGCTGCTTTAGTGTAAATCTGTTAATTTAGTTTTGAGTGTATATTAAGATAAAAGTGCAAGTTCAGCCCAAGCCAAAGATGACGACTTAAGCTCCACGCTTACTGATGTATCAATTCTGTTCTCCAGCATGCTGCATAATTCTCTCATAGATGGCTGCCTAGTTTTATCAGGGTTGATACAGAGAGTTATTACCTCGCATATCACTTTCAGGTCTTCATGTCTAAAATGCTTCAGTTCAGGATCCACCACGTTTGACATTTCATCTGGCCTTTCGAGGTAGTCCTTGGCCTGCAGCACAAATATACATGGCTTAGTCAAAATACACACTCTTCCGGGTTTGTGTGAGGCTTTTTAAACATCAAATTTCGGGAAGTTCCTTACCCAGTCAACCAAGTACCCTTTGTCCTTACAGTATGGAGGTCTTCCGCTGATTAACTCCAGTAGAAGTACCCCAAAAGCAAATATGTTTCCTTTGGTATCAAGATGGCGTGCTTCAAGGGAGTTTGGAAGAACACAGATAGCACCTTGGCTGCCAATGGAACCAGAATTCTTTTCTGATCTTTCAAGAATTGTCTTCCAACTTTCAAAATCAACCAACTGCAATTCAGGTTCATGACAATCAGTAAGCAAGCTTTTGGATTTCCAACACATTATACTATTTAAACATAGGTGCACGTTACTTTATTTCTGCTCATTCTTGACTGCAAGAAGATATGACCACAACTGTAACAGGTAAATTTGAAGATTTGAACTAGCCAGTGACCACACCTTAGGGGAAAATTCTTCTGTAAGGTATACAGCGCTAGAATTCAGCTCTGAGATAGTAAATGGAGGCTCCACTTCGGTATGCAAATACTTGAGTCCACGTGCAATGCCTATGGCAATCTTCATACGCCGTGTCCAGGAAAATTGACATCCTTCTTCATCTGCAGTCATAATTGCATGTTGAAGGAATGAAACGCTTAAGACATGTTACATGTACGCTACCTGAGAAACTTGACTTACAACAATGAAGGTGGTCATGAAGTGTCCCATTTGAAGCATAATCAAAAACCAACATCCTTATAAATGGAGCGTCTTCTCTACAGTAACCAAGTAGTTTTCCTATATTCTCATGATTTAACCTTGCCAAGTCCGCCACCTGAATGGCATTAATAGCATAAGTAAATATTAAAAGATTGGGACAACTATCTGTCTGCAAATTCTTGCAGGCTGTTTCAATACGAAAATTTCCATTTACCTCTCTCTGAAAATAGAGCTCAAGATATCCTGTCCAATGCTCCTCCCTGATGCAGAGGGAAATCACAGCAATCTCAGGCCCACCTTTCATTGTTCCCTTGTAAACCACACTGTCCGGTGAGGACCCAATTATGTTGCTGAAGTCTTCACAGGCCACTTCAAGCTCTTGTCTGCTATACCTTCTCACATCCTTCAACATCTCAGGGTCTGCACTTTAATAGAACCAATTATGTTCAAAACAGCTCTAGAACTCTTAGGTGTAAATAGAGAGTTGGGAAAACAGAAAAAAGAAACTGCATACCTATATATACTGCCGTATGATCTTTCTGGCTTCCAGATTTTTTCCAAGGAATGATGATAGATGATTTTTTGTTACATCTCTGAAAAGCAGCAAGAACAGCAACCAGAAAGAGAGAGCCCACCATAGTCCCAGTTACTATTTCTAGAGCCAAAAGCCAAACAGGTTTTGACGCTCCGTGATGCTTGGACACATATTCAGTAGGTTGGTGACTTGGATTCACCACTGGCTGGCTCTTGGCACTGGCAGGAGAAGCACCCGCTATGAAATAAAAGTTCAGTGTTAGAACATAGATTGGAAGGAGCAAGTGTTGTGCAGTGTATATTGGATTTTGACAAAATTCTTATCTATAAAGAGTACATAGATCTATTCTCAACACCGGCTTGGGATTTAAAAAGAGGAATACAAAGGGAATATCCGTGAAAGCCATTTCAGAATGAAGTCAAGACTCGGCTCCGTTCATTTCTTTCGCATAATTCAAATTTTATGAGGTGACTATGAAGATACATTTAATTCATGCCTTCAACCTGAGTTCTTGAAAGGCAATGTCAATACATACCACACTGTATACGAGGTCGCTGCTTTATATCCTGGCTCTGGATGCAATTCCCTTGAAAGCTTAACCTGCCAGACGTAGTATATGATTACTAAATATAGTGGAGGAGTAGAATCTCAACATGACCAGAGTATCCAAAAAGTACCTCGGAAGATACTCCAAGCATTTGGGTATGCTACCAACTAAAAAATTATATGAGAAGTCTGCTACTTTCAACTGAGACGAACGACAGAAGCCAGTTACATTCTCCTTGGAAACATACCTGAAGAAGTCATACAAATTTATTAGAGGCAGATTAAGAAAATTCAAATTTTGACTGGTATAACTTGATCTTTTACACTGAATGTTGAATCTGACTGCATGTTTTTCAGACACAACAGATATAAGTTGTTTCATAACCCAAAGGACGTTTAAGTCTCCTTAATGAAATCCTTTTGAACGGCTCATGAACAAGCTGAAAACTTGACAGTGGTCATTCATTGCCAATAATAGATTATCCTATTCCATTTTTCATGTATCCATAATATCTCCTTCACAACAACAAACTTCAAAGATAAATCTAAAGCATGATAATATAAAAAAAGTGAATAAAATCTTTCATCTGCATTAGTCACGACACGAGTGATGAAAGAAGTAACATTCAAACGTGAAACAGTAATTTGCATCAATTTAATTGCATACAAGACCTAATACTAGCTCCTTCAATCATGGCTACCTAGAACATATATAAAGGTGCCCAACACTCCTATAGTCTACATCCGTACTCTGAAAATGAAGTGTTTTATCAACCAGGTTAGGAAAGAACTACGTGAACAAGAATTCTGAATCCCTGACCAAAGTATAACAACTCAATTGTAAAATTACACTCACATCCCATGCATGTATGAAGCAAAATTTGAGCTACCACCAGCGGGAATAGGTCCTTGAAGTCTATTCCTATCCAACCGAAGTTCTTGAAGGAATCTCAAGTTTCCAAGCTCTGGAGGTAGCCTACCAGTCAACCCGTTGGACTGCAAGTTTCTACAAGAATGCAAACAAATTTGAATAAGTAGGAGAGTCACTAATTTTTTTCTATTCAGAAAGTTTATACTTAGTTTCTTTTACATTTTCACAACTTGAGTTAGATTTCCAAACTCTGGAGGAATTGGTCCTGTTAACTGATTCATTCCTAGATCAAACACCCTGAGATATTTCAACTCGCCCAACTCTCTAGGTATTGTTCCAATGAGATTGTTTCCGTGCAAAATTCTGCATAAACAAAAGAACCAGAAATCAGCTTCAACCATGATATACCAGAACCAAGCCAAGTAATAATCACAACACGACTAAGCCAAAGGTTTTCACTTTTCAGGATGAAGTACGGCTAGGAGAAAGGGTGAACATACAGTTCTTGCAAGTAGGTGAGTTGCCCCAACTCTGGTGCAAGAAACCCCTTTAATGATGAACCTGATATGTTTCTGCAAAGAAGAACCAATCTTTAGTGCTAGGAGTGTGCTACCTTAGAAGTTCACGTCATCCCCATGTGAGATACCAACAGTACACCCCATCGACAACAGAAAAAAAGCACCAGCAAGAAAAGACCAGTGATATCTTACAGCTTGATGACATGATCTCGCACCATAGTGCAAGTGACCCCAAACCAGTTACAAGGATCTGCTTCTACCGTATCCCAATCGGACAAAACTTGATATAGGTCTTCATAAACAGCTTCTTTGAAGCTCCTAAGCGCCCAAACTATCAAGAAAAGAAAGAAACAATGCAAACGCTTCATTTCTTTGTTACGAACACCGTAATAAAAACTTGGGTAGCTTTGCCAAGAAAAAAAGACCACGTCCATGAAAGCAAAACCAACCACACTATCTCGAAACTTGCAAGTTCACACAGGAAATAGACCTACCTATCAATCTTTGCTACTTAATTACACCTAACACACTGCCTTTGAAGAAATTAAACAGTCAACAAGATTTTGGAAGCAGAAAAACATGGCATAACGGTTATGAATAACTGAGATCTGAAAAAGAAAGTGAATTCCCCAACAAAACGCATACCTTCATTAGAGGGCACAGTGTCAGAAGCCACAAAAGAGAGCGTGTAAATCAAAGAGAGAAGCCATAATGAAGTACGAGGCTTCATCTTGTTTTGCTAGCCACTCAGCTCTTCAGTTCTATCAAACAAAATTCAAAGAGCACTCTCAAAGAAAGAGTAGAACTCATGAGAAACAAGACTTTGTGGGAAGTGGGAAGAATATAAACTGCAACTAAGTTTAAAAGGTTCCAAAACTCTGCATTGTGTGCTACTAGAAGGTTGGTCTTGCAGCAAATATAGAACGAAAGGTACCAGAGAGTGACGAAAGAAGAGTCTAAATCCAAGATTTCGCAACAACCGGTGGAAAGAATAACCAACTAGCCGCTGGTTGAAATGAGAGACAGAGAAAACTAAAAAGTGAGCAAAATTGTTAGGGTGACAATGACAATGAACTGAAGCAACAGCAGAATGAAAACTTGGATTGAAAGAGAGTTTAGCAAACAAGCAAGTGCCAACAATTAAATTAATTTGATTAAGATTGCCACATACCCATAAACCCTTTTTTCATTTATGTCAAGGAAACTTAATTGAAGAGAGAAATAAAAGATGAAACATCACAGAAAAAGGGAAAAATAATGTATGAAAAAAGTAAAGGTGTTAAATTTATATAGGTTTATAATAAAATGTGTTCAAAGTGGCCAATTTATGCTGTAAAGACAACTCTTGTTGTTCTCCCTTTCTGCTTCATGAAATTAATTAATAAGAATGATTAGTAACAACGCGGTGTGGTAATTGATGAGGGGGTGGGGCTTGAATCGAAGGGTAACAGTACTAAACTATCTCGTGAAGTTGGTGAAGAAGGAATTGATGGCTCAACGTTTTGGATAAAAGTCGTTCTACGTTAGTCAACAACTGATATGTAGGTTAAACAAGGAGTAATCATGGATTACGAGATCTTCAAACTCCAAGGATTACTCTTTCTCCTAATAATGACATTTTTTCTGTGAAAGTGCGCATTGCTTGATTAGTTTTCTTCCTCTTGTGTTCGATCAAACATGGGTATATTCAACCTATTCCACGCTTTTCTTTTCGTTTTCGTCAAGAGTTTTTCTTGGGGGAAATTATCCTTCATTTTGTTCATTGAAAACGTTATTTTCTATCAAGTTTCATCTGTTAAAAAAAGGTTATCATAAGATTGCGATATATATTAAATACCCAGATTACTTTACCAAACTTGTCTCTTATTGGAATTGATAAAATACGAGACTTTTACAGATAAAATGTTCTAAATCGTTATCAGAACGCAAAACATCATCACGATGAACCTAAACTTTTTTTTTTCTTTCAATTTCAATACTGTTTTGTTTCTTTTGCTTGTCTTGAACTGCTTTTTTCAATTCAACCGTGATTAAGTATCGCGATTTTACTAACTTTTTTAATAATTATCAGTTGTTAAACTGTGTCAGGGCCAAATTAATTAATTATTTATGAATTTTTCTTTTGTACCGTGATTATTGGTCGGTTTGATATTTAATTATATAAAGTAATATTAGCAAAAGAAAAGTGCTTTTTCTGAAAAGGCAGAGAAAGAACTCTCCAAAATTCCACAGTTTCCAGTTGTTCTCCAACAAGAACTGTGTCTAACATATTCTAACCTTGAAATATAACCAACCCCACTTCTCCTTTTCTTTATTGTTGTTCCGATTTAAGTTTATCGGATAAGAACAATCACCATATTTATGAAATATTGAAATATTGTCTGTTTTCAAGCGTTTAAGTTCTGTTACAATTTTATTTTTAAAAAGTGAAAAAAAGATAAAAATATTTAAATTTAACTTAATCTCATCTTCTAAACTAAGTAAGATTTATCGAATATATCAAAACAATTACGTTTTTGAATATCTAGCGAATATCTACCGAAGAACTAATACCTAATAAAGATTGCCATCATCATCATCATGGATCATGAATCTTCAGGTTAATTTTACTTAAATTTAATATTTACTCCACTGTCGTCATGTTTATGTCTGATGTACTTGTTTAATTAGTGATTAATTAACTTTGTATTATGGCTAAAACCATAAAGCATTGTGCCATTGTGGAAAAATTAATTGATTAAATATGTTGAGGCTTTTTCCATTTGAATTGATTTTGCCACCTTTTGGTTACTCTGATATGATTAGAGACAAATGAAGATAATTTTTAAACCCAGAAAGGACGCCTGGCTAATGCTTCCAAGTAAAACATTCTAAGAATTGGAGTATATTTTAAGGAAGAAGAAACCTCATCGCTATCATTTCAATGCACAATTGAGCTTCAAAAATAAATATTAAAAGAAAATATCATCAATCGGAAATCGTAAATTATCAAAAACGACAGATAATTAAGTATCAGTTATTGGTAATTAGAGATCAATAATGATTATAAAAAGTAACTTTTCAGCAGAAGACTTGTTCAAATTTTTCTGATTTTGGACTTTTGGTTGCAAAAGATAAATTTCATAAATAGACAAACACTTTAAAAGTCAAGACATGAGGTCTTCTGGGCAACAATAGAAAAATTTATTAGTGTGGAAGTTAAGCATATCACACTTATTTGTATGTAGTTTTTTTTTAATTACTTTTCATGTAGATTTTTTACTATTTAAATTTAAATTCAATTTAAAAAATTAAATGCATGCAGCACTCTTCATTTAACACTTTATAGGTCCATCAACAATACTTAATATCCGATTTTGTATATGATTAGCCCTTAAAATACTTGTAAAATGGGGAATTGCATTTGTTTTAGATGCAATACAACTTTCGAAAAAACTACATTAAGCAAAAAATATTTAATTGATGTTGTGATTGAAAAAAAAAATAACTTGAAGATGTAAGTGAACTTTATAAGTATAAAATAAGTTGGATGCAAAAGAGATGATAAAAAATTATATAATAAAAGAAAATCATTTCAAATGAATCAAATTTAAGGTTAAAATACTGTAAATATATATATATATATATATATATATATATATATATATATATATATATATATATATATAAATTAAATATAAATAAAGGTAGTGAATTAAGCATGAAGAACGACGGAAGACGAAGCATGAAGGCATGTGGGGTTTTGGTTTATGCTTTTGTAAAAGATCCATGATGTCGAGTCCTCACCTTGCTCGTATGTAAACTGTCCCACCAATTTTTATCGATAAGGACCTCCACATCATTTATATTATTTATATTAAATTCAACTATACCGTACTATTCGCCATTTTTCTAACTATTTTTTCAAGCTCTTTAACCTTTTTTTACTTAATTGATTCTATTCGTAGCTAGCTATCAATGTGTTGGAAGTTCCACATTTGTTAGATATAAGATTCCATAATATATAAATGGGTGCAAACCTCACCTTACAAGTCGATTTTGTGAGATTGAATTAAACTTAAAGTTTACTTCTTAACAATTTGATCCATGACTCAACTCAACTTAACCCACCATTGAACAAACAAGCCCCTTTTAGGATCACTACAAGATGGTAATTGTGCAACATTCACCAAAAGATGTAGTTATATTTGTGTCAGAAGATTGATTATCTTGGACTAAAGGTTGAGACTTTTGGCCCAAGACGAAGGTCGAGACAAATCGTCTCAGGTCAAAGGTCGAGACAAATTATCCCAACTAATTGTTTCGGAGTAATAGTCGAGATGTGCAGATTCAGACTAAAAATTGTAATGAATCGACCAAGACAAATGGTTTGGACAGATCGTTCCCAACCAAAGGTCGAGACAAATTATATGTTTGATAATATATTTAAAATATTAATATTTTTATATGTTTAAAAAAAATCTATGTTGGTCTATAGAATTTTTGTAGACATTTTGGTGGTATGAGCTTTTTCAATGATTTTTTATTTTATTTTGTGAGCTATTTTAGTCTTAACTCACGTAGGTTAGAGTCAAACCCTTTGTGAAATAAAATGGATGAAATTGATTGCTCTAGTTCCACCATTATCCCATTAATGGTTTCATTGCACGAAATTAAAATGTGGAATATTTATGCGGAAATATTAATAGAGTGATATTGGTCCTACCATGATAATTATTATCATGAAGAGTTCATAACTCCCGTGCTCTCTTTAATCTGCACACGTTCTTCCTCACTCACATTATCATGTTTCCCAAACTCTAGTATGTGTGCAATTCACGCAAGCTATAAATACTCAAGTCATACTCTTTGGTTCAAATGAGTGTAAAAGCCAACCCAGTACAAAGTTGACTCTCGAAAATATTATAAGAATGAACAAATTGTAGAAAAATTGCAAACTGGGCCTTACAAATTAAAATAAACGATTCATTCTTAATTGTTGGGCTTGCAATAAACACCAATGTTGTTTTTGGTCCACATCTTTTATACCAAGTCTTTGTTTAATGTCCAGGATCGTACTTTGAATCCAATTAATGGTCTTTGTTTTGTTTGAGGTTAGGCTTCCACAAAGCCAATGTACAATTTTTTGTTTAATTCCTAATTTACAATAATAAAAATCAATAACGAACAATAGTAACGTCTCGGATATATTTTGAGGATAGCTGAAACTAACAAGATAATTACTCGTTAAAAAGTAAGTAATTTAGGATATAAGAGAAGAGAGAAAATGAAGAAAATAAGAGGAGAGATGAGAAAGGTTGTGTCTTGAAAAAATATTTAAGTTCCTATTTATAAATGATAAATGAATTTAAAAATTCATGCTCTGTAACTAAAACCTAGTGTAAAAAATAATATTTCATAAAATGTGGATGTAGGATCAACATGTGAAGGAGATCTCGCTGTAAACCATCCTAAAAAGGAGGGAGACTAACAACTACAACACTATTATTTTTACAATATTATTATAAATATATAATAAAACAAACCAAAGAATAAGGCTCATTAAATGGCACAAGAAAAGGAGAGACATGGTTTAATATGTGTATATCGGATTTGTTTGGATGCAAACACAGCATTTGAGTTCAATGGTTTGAGTAACTGGAAGCGAAGTCATAAGTGCATACCTACAATAAGATTACATTTTTCGCCATCTCAAGGTTACGATTGCCCTTATATTTCACCATTTTTTTTTTTTCAAAATTTGGAATTAAATATAAGATTTCACCTCTTTTTTTATACTTCTTGTTGATATTTTTTTTTTTTTCTGAACATATGTTTTGTTTTCTTTCGATCTTACTTTTGGAACCCTACCATGCCTACCCAATTTTTGTGGTTTCCGCTGATATTTTCAAATTTTTATTTGATTTCTTCTTCTTCAACTAGTAGAACGAATGTCCTTTATCATGGTGCACGAGAGGTACTTAAAATTAGTGCATAAAAGAAGATTTTAATATATAAGTTTTAAAACTAAATTTAGGAAATAGTGTATATTTCTCTTGCGGTTAATATTAATTTCAGTTTTAAAATCCCACGTCACATACATATAACACTAGCTTTCGGTTCAGAAATAAGTAATTTTGAATAACGTATAACAATCAGGGTTATCATGTATATTTAAGGGTGAGAAAATGGTTTGTGACATGCGGATCACTACGTCGAATTGGAACAAGTTAGGTTGAAATGTTTAATCTATCAATTTGTTTGGTTTTATTTACCTAATTTGCTCTGACCTACTATTCCATTTTATTTTATATTTAATATTTTAAAATTCAAAATTATAATTATAGTAATTTAAAATATTCAATTTTTTATATTATAATTTTGTAAAGATATAAATATGTAATATTATTATGGTTTAAATTATTAATATTTATAAATTAAGTTATAATAGAATAATTTAATATACAATTTTTAATAATTATTTTAATTTATCCAATTAAAATCATTAATTAATCAATTAAAATTTTATAAAATATTTATATGATAAAGTATGCTATTAATATATATATATATATATATATATATTTAAATTAAAATATGGCAGGTCATTTTGTCTTGTGACAAGACGAGTTGTAATTTTTAATCCATTTTTTAATGATATATTAGCTCGATTTAACCAAACGAACCAAGAATATATCATACCAAAATAGGTCATGCTAACCAGTTTATTCATCTTAGATATTTTGATAATTATCTACAATTACATAATTATTTATTATCATGCATGCATTACGGTAGCACTTTTTTTCAAGAATGAAAAATATATCATTTTGTAACTATTAGTTAAATATAGAGTTAATTATTTTTGTACTAAGTTAAAATATATGCTTATTTGTCTTTATATTTTACACAATTTATCTTTGTACACTTGTGTGTACATATTTAATATAAATAGGTACTAGTTTATTTTAAGAACAAAACATATTTTTTTAAAATAATTTAAGTATGAAAAACGTAATTGTTAATATGGTTAAGTATATTTGTAGTCTCTACTTTGATACTAAATTAAAGTTCGTTCTTGTTTGAAACTTTGATACATTTTGATTCTCAAATCTTGAAAATGAATAGATATATTCATTTTAACTCAATTATGTTAGATTTTTTTTACATATCAAATGTGTTTCATATTTGCATTTGAATTATTTTCACTGATTCTGCTTCAAAATCAGTTGGAAAACACGTAGTTTTACACGAAAAAAGAATAACTGTAATTGGATTAAGAGTACTATATTCATTCATTTATAAAATTTAGAGACCAAAATATATCAAAGTTTCAGACAAAAACAAATTATAATTTCAAATCAAAGTTCAAGACTAAAAACATATTTAACCTTGTTAATATTTTTTTTTCTTCTCTAACATGTAAGTTAACAAACTTATCATCATATATCTTTATTTCTTCTGCTAAACAATTTTTCTTTCCCTTTCTTATTGTTTGACGGCTATACTATTTACAAATTTTATGCTTTTTTTTTTAATTTTGTTTTGAATGTATAGTTGAAATTTTGTGTTGTCTTTTGAGAAAATAAATATCGATTGCATTAAATCAAATAACTTTTAAGATATATTTTAATTAGTTATGCTCTTCATTAATAATTATTTACTATTTAAAAAAAATAGAATATCTCAGTTTTTAGTATTGAATAGCGTAAATCCTTACCATATATGTTAACTAAAGTATTGTTTCAATGATATTATGTTGACTCTTTTTATTCACTTTTGATATTCACATCTTCCTAATTATATGTTCAATCAAATGCAGATAATTAAGTTCTAATCAATTAGCCATCATCTAAGTTATACAAAGGTACAACTTTCTCCCTGAACACAAATACCATCTTTAAATATATATATAAATATATATATATATATATATATATATATATATATATATATATATATATAATTTTTAACTTTACATTATATATTATGTATAAGATCAAAATGTGAACATTTTGACTCATGATTGAAATTGTTACATGATAACATGCGTGTATCATATATTCTGTTATTGTTAAAACTTGCATCAGATGTGAGATCCAACACGTAAATTTATATTTTGAAGGGGTGGTAATGTGGGCCGGCCCGCCCCGTCCCGCACATTTTCTGCGGGCTGCATATTCTGGTCCGTTCCGCATATACGTTGGCCCGTGGGCCGGTCCGCTTTTTTTTAAAAAAAAATTATTTATTTATTTTTATGATAAAACTTTCAATGTTTAAAAATTGGGAAACTTTAAGAAGTTCACAAAATTAAGTAAAGACTTTGGGAGATTAGATGATAAATTAATAATTCAACATTTTCATCATATTCATACTATGACATACACAATGTATTCTTTAAATTTTAGCACATTAAAAATTACATAATACTTGTCTTTTCCAGTTATAAAAGAATTTGAAATGTTAATGCAAGAGTCCATAAAAGAAGTAATTAATATACACAAGTGCAATTTTTATTTTTATCTTAAATTTTATGCGGGCTTGCGGGCCGGCCCGCGCAGACCGCAGGCCTATGCGGGGGGCTCACTATCTTGGCCCGCCCCGCGTTTTTTCTGCAGGCCTGCGGACCGGACCCGTGGGTCAGACCCTAATTGCCATCCCTAATATTTTGCATAAATTTCAAAAGAGAGGAGTCAAACTTCATCACATATTTCTTCTGTCACTTTCTTTGAATCCGTGAGACGCGGTTTAATTTTGCACCAATGAAAACAGAAAAAAGAGTTAAATTTCATAATGTTTTCCAACATTTTTGTTTTGTTCAGATGTCCAGCTATTGCCACCTTTATCTTCTGTCGATTCTCATAACGGTTGCTCGTGCTCGTGTCATGCCACACACCACCTTATAGACCAAGATTCACATGAATCACCAAATAAAGATAAATGTTGACACGTTTTGAACACACCCTCACCTCATTCCAAGACCTAAACCACAATCTCCGATCTTCTACAAACTTCCATACAACTAAACTCTCTTTGACCATTTTCTTTGCATTGTTTCATGTTATTATTGATTACCACTAGGTTAAAGTTATAGTTAATAGTTAGAGTGCAACTCTTCTTACTTAAGAATGAAACAGTTTAAGCGTCACAATTCAATTGCGACCCAGTCCAGTCCATTTGAGCTCTGTCACAGAACAATTGATGTCACTTGTAACATGTCAGAGTTACTCATCAGTTAAATAATTAATATTATCTTAACTTTAAAAACAACAAATGAAAATCATTTAAAAATCAAATTATTAAAAAGGAAACATGGAGTAGTAGTCAAATATGCAATGAGTATAAAACCAACTCAGATTCAAAATTAGATTTAAATATATTTTAAATCTATCCAAAAAAATGTGTTGTTTAATTTTAATCAACGCAATTCAGTAATCTAATTTTATAAATTATTTATAATTATAATTTTCAATATTATTAATGGAACACGGGTGTTATATTTTTGTATATGCATTTGTATTATGACAATGATGTTATAAAATATGTAAATAGTTTTTAGTTTACATAACTAAAAGCATAAGTACACAACCGGGCACAGTTATTTGATAAGAGAATAGATAAACAACACATTTGCTTTTCGAATATGAGAGTTTCTCTGGATAAAAATATTTGTGCACACGAAATGGTTAAATAAAAAAGTAGTTTTTACATGGAGATGTTCCATTATATATTTTTCTAAATATTATAAATGAATAAGAAAATATCAGATATTTTTATCTTTATCGTAACCTACATAATAAAATATCAGATAATATTATTTCAGAGCTATATAAAAAGAATATTCTATAAATCTTACTCTAATTAATATTCAATCATATTTAACTTCATTTTTCTTAATCACAATCTTAACTTGCAACATCACAGATAATGAGAAAAGAGTATCTTATCACCTCTGCAACTCATAATGATAATAAGGAAAATAAAAATGTTCATATTTTAGATTTTGAAAGAAAAGAATAAAAGTATATAATGTGGACAAATGCCACTTGTATACATACTTATCTCTCTTGTTTTCATATGTTTCGACACTGTCATGGTTATCCATATATCATTGTCTTCCCCATCTCTTCTCCCTGCACTACTTCGCAACCACATGCTACCCTTATTTTCTTAATTATTCAGTTTCTCAGTCCCAGGTTCACAACAATTTATAACCCATTTTTTCAAACTTTATACATTAATGGCTTTTGTCTTTTGCATATTTCGTTTAAAATGTATAGAAATGAATTAAAAAATTATAAATGATTTGATTAATATGTAGATATTGACGTATCTACATAGTACATAGTGTATAGGTTTATGAATTGTAGTTAATTTGGAATAAAGTATTATATTATGTTATATTTGGATAAATGAATGCATATAAATACATTTAGAGTTTATTTTGTAACATTATTAGTTTTGTGTAAAGTTTTTCTTAGATAAAATACATATATAAGTGAAGTTAATAATATTTATGGGGTATTATAGTGATACATTAACTTGATGGATTCATGTGTATAAGTTTTGTATTGGTTTCAACCAGACTTAAAAAAAAAAAAAAAAAAACTAATAGATTTGTTATGAATTTAAGTGTAAGTTTAAGTCCTATATTAGTTATCAATGAGAAAGTAGAGCACTATATAAAAATAAAGACCCATACACTCATTATCTTAAGATTTTGGGTTAAGAGTGGTGTCAATATCTTATGTGATTGGACTCAAATCTCATTGGTGTTGTATCTTCCTAGTATAACAAGAATTAGATATTGGATTCTAATTCTTAGAACAAAAAATATTTTTGAACCATCCCATTGCTAATCTTAATATTTTTGCTAAGTTTTACAAATTTGAACGTTAAAATGTCGGCCTTAGTTCATTCAATTTATTTATTCTTACCGTCACATGCTTTTGCAATATCAATTTGTTAATTGATTTTATTATTTTAACAATCAATTCTACAAATAGTTACATTAAAATTCAACAATTATATATATTTTTATTCTCTTCATTATATTTTTGTTTTTATATTTCATTATCATTTAAACTATTTATTACAAATAAAATCTATTAACAAATTCATTCACAATACAGTAAATATTTATTTGCAATAAATTTTTATTTTATATGCACTTCACAAAAAAAAAATATAATTGGTATTACATTTCAATATTTTTTATCTAAAACCGTATTGTTTTGGGTGGGACCATTTATTTAGAGGATATGGTGTAACATAGGAATCATCTTTTATATATTATTTGTAATTTAGCAAGATCTAAGATGAACATATATACCATGACAAGGACTAAAATTCTGATTGTGTGATTTCATTTATTAAAATTAAATAGATGTGTGGAGATAAAATTAGAAACAAATTCTAGTAATAGTAATAGATGAGTAGATCTAGATGTAGCAGTGGCACTACTTGAATAAATTGATAACGTTTTGTGATGTTGTCGATAGATACATGGGTTTTTATATTTTGTTGGGTTGTCGTATTAATGGGCTTTCGTATATTATTCATTTTGTTGAATTGTCGTTTTGTACATAATTGATTGCATTGAATAGTCGTTTTATATGGGGTTTTGTATATTATAAATTGCATCTTCTGCGGCCGAAAACTTATTCGTGACTCATCGTTTCAGTTTGAGATTGGAGAATAGTTGCAGCAATGGATAGTAACGAGGGGAACAAGAAGGAGAAAGACCTTGAGCTTTTTTTTGAGGATGTTATAAACGACGCTGCGCAACTTGATGTTGAAACGGCTAAGTTAGAGAGTGAGAGTAGTAGCAGTGATGAGGAGGAGGAGGAACTTCATCAAACGCACTCTCACTCTTTCACTTCTCTCCAATGGCCCCAAAGTTACAAGTACACTCTTCTTCCTATTACTGTTTCTTTTAATCCATTGCTTATTTTGTGTTGGTGTTTTTTTTTTTTTGTTATTCATATATTTTTGTTTTGTTGCCTCTAATTATGGTATGCAATACTGTTGTTTGATGGGTTTCGTTGAGTTTTTAATCTGTCTCCTCCTGTATCATAAATTAAAATATTAGTTGAAAATCTAGTGACAATACTTTTTTTATGGTGGTATTATGTAATTTTATATGATTCACTCGTATCTTATCTTTGTGAGTGTATAATATGTTTACATATTTATCAAGTGTATTATTAGTTTAATTTTCTTAATAATATTATTATATTTGTTCAAGATTTCACATAGACTAATGATAAAATATATTTGTATAATTAGTTATAAATCTTATTTTTTAAGTCAATTAGATTTGAGTTAATTTTAGTCTGGTGAAATTTATTGTTTATCGGAGGGTCATTTATCATTAAACCACATAGATATCTAATCTTATGTTTAATATATATATATATATATATATATATATATATATATATATATATATATATGTATATAAATAAATAAGGGTGTGTTAAAAGATCTTAAATGGAAATCACACAAATTTATAGTATATTATAAATTTTAAAAATCTACATTTTTAGAACCTAAATTAATTAGGTTAAACTAATTTTAAAATAAAAGGAGAAAATATGTTACTCGTAACTATGCTTTAAAAATCAGACTCTATCGGTTTAGTTAAAAACTTGTCTAACTGAACCACAAAATAGATCATTAAAATTTGATAAATTAGTAAAAAAAATTGAAATGTGATTCAAATCGAGTTTAAATTTGTTGTCCTCTACTTAACATTAAAAATACATTATATTAATATATTAAAATTTTTTTAATATGTTTTAAAATTTGAAAATTAGTGATCATAAAATCCAAATTCATTCAAATTAGGTTATTAAACTAAGTTCTAAAATTATTTCATTTAAAATATTTAAACATGCTAAAATTGTGATAGTTGTGAAAACTATTTAATATTACACATTTGAGAACTTAACATGCATCACTTTTTATAACAACAGCAGTAATTTTATATTTATCAGAATAACAGGTATGAGATGTAACTTAACGTGCATCACTATACATCCTTTCTATAACAGTAGCAGTAACATTATATTTCTCAGAATAACAGGTATGAGATTTAACTTTCATAACGAGAATTGTAAAACATACTTCTATTAAAAAAAAAAAAAACGTAAAGATTTACAATGCTCATTCTTGTCATGATAGAATATGAGGCGTGTGGAATTTTGAAACTTGGAGTGTATATTGTGCAGTTACTTTTATGTTTTTCCATTTCTCTTATAACATGGTTGCTGCGTTGGCAATTACTCTTCAACGAAAATCTCTCTACAATTGCAGAATGATATAGTTGCAGCCACATAATTTTAAGCCGTGATCATGTCATGTTAAATTTCAATGATCCCACCCAATTTAAAGCAGATTCTTAGAATAATTTTTCTTTTTATGATTTTAAAAACTTCGATATAATTGTGTTATCAAGATTATTGCAGTGCTTGTGGTTCCTTTTAACTAGTAAGTAGCTATAATCTTGATTCGTCTCTTACTAATTTCCTGTTTTGTTACGACAGAGAGACTACAGATTCTTATACACTTGCAGCAACTCCACATTTTGAATCAATTCTACGAGTACCAAGTATTATATTGTCCAGTTTTGAAAATCGTCCAAAGCATAACTTGCAAATAGATGAAAAGACTCCTTTCCTCTCTTGTCCTGAAGTCACTACCCAATCACCATTGCAGAAGGAAGACGCAGCGCAAGGGCATTTAGTAGCCGAATTGCCCGTTAGTCGTGGCTGCAGCTTAATTCAAACAATTTTCAATGGTATATTATTTCATTGCAAACAGTTCTTTTATATTCTATATATATCCTTGTTATGGAAATAGAAGTAATGTCCTGTCTGAAAATACAGTAACTGAACTTCCTCAGTTTTTACTAAATTATTATTACTACCTGGTCATTTTACGAGGTGATGATGTTTTTCACCTTTGTCTGTTAAACTGCAGCAACTAATGTGATGGCTGGAGTTGGCATTCTCTCAACACCTTACACAATGAAAGAAGCTGGTTGGATTAGCGTGGTGTTGATGGTTCTTTTCGCTGTCATTTGTTGCTATACAGCCACCCTTATGAGATACTGCTTTGAAAGCAGAGAAGGAATCAATAGCTACCCAGATATAGGAGAAGCTGCATTTGGAAAATATGGTCGTATTATTGTATCAGTGAGTTATCTGGTTTTGGTCATTTTTCCTTTTTATCTCATAAAGTTTAATTTTTAGCCCTAAGAAAATGCTTCTTAAGATTATTCACTGTTTATCTTTATTTGTTGTATAACACAAACTCATGTCACAGTAGTGAGAAAGAATACTAATCATTGTATACTTATGGAATTATTGCAGATCATCTTGTACACGGAATTATATGTAAGTGTTTGCAATGATTTCTTATATTTGTTTTAATAACACCTTAGTTCTGTTATTCTGCAGTGTATTTATGACACATGTTTTTGTGAGTGTAGTCATGTTGTGTAGAATTCGTGACCTTGGAAGGAGACAACCTCACTGGACTATTTCCGGGAACATCCTTAGATTTGGGTGGTTGGCATTTAGATTCTATGCACTTGTTTGGAATTTTTGCTGCACTTGTTTTTATCCCAACTGTTTTGCTGAAGGATCTTCGTATAATCTCTGTACTGTCAGGTACTGCAAAGTGTAAAGGACATTTCTTTTGTTTTCAATTTCAGAACTCAGCATTTGCTTACTGGAACTTTTGTTATGATCTGCAGCTGGAGGAGTTTTTGCAACACTGTTGATTGTTATCTGTGTGTATTGTGTTGGGATGATGGATGGTATTGGATTCCATCACAGCACAAAATTTGTCAAGTGGAGTGGCATTCCATTAGCCATTGGTATCCACGGATTTTGCTTTGCAGGCCATTCAGTTTTTCCAAATATTTACCAATCTATGGCTGACAAAACACAATTTACCAAAGCATTAATTGTATGGTATGGTATCCTTTTATTTTGTCTGTAACAGGAAAAACGTATCAGATTTCTTATTTCTGAATGTCTAAACTATTCCTAAACTCATTTGTTCACACACAGTTTTGCATTGTCTGTTGCAATATATGGAGGTGTTGCTATCATGGGATTCCTCGAGTTTGGCAACGACACCTTGTCTCAAATAACATTAAATTTGCCACGAAATGCATTTGCCTCCAAGGTTGCAATGTGGACAACAGTAAGTAACATTTAATGTCTCAAATGACATTACATTTCATTACTTTCACTGAAGTGAACATTTTTTGTAATTTGTGTTCCTCACTTTTTTTTTCAGGTAATTAACCCATTCACCAAATATGCTTTATTGATGACCCCATTAGCAAGAAGTCTGGAGGAGTTGCTACCAGATAGATTCTCAAGAACTAATCAGTGTTTCGTTCTTATCAGAGTTGCACTTGTTGTATCTACACTTTGTGCCGCTTTTCTGATTCCCTTTTTTGGTGAGTCTTAAATTTTGTCTCTGTAATATTAGTTTTAATGAACCTAACTAAGTGACACTTTAACACCATTTTATTACAATTTCAGGGTATGTAATGGCTTTAATTGGCTCTCTCTTCAGTATACTTGTGGTAAGCAAACACTTCAATTCAATGTACTCACAAATACTTTCACATAAACACATTCAAACATATATGCTGACTAAACTAATTTGGGGGAGTGCAAAATTTTCAGTCAGTGATATTTCCAAGTTTATGTTTTATGAGAATTGTGGGGAAAAAAGCATCGTATACACAGGTATGTATGATATTGCTGTTCTTGCATTTAATGTTTGCTTATTTTTTCACACTTCTTATATCTTTACTCTGATACTATAAGGTTGCGTTGAGCGTGGTAATTACTGCATTTGGAGTAATTTTTGGAGTGCTAGGAACATATTCATCTGTGGTCAATATTGTGAACAGTTACTGAGACATCTACTCTTCTTCACTGGATGGTTAAACTCAATTTTTGTGTCACAAGTATTTCTTTTCATTTCATTTTACTTGGGCATACATAATTAAGAGAATCCATGTGCTGTGCAACTCTCAATTTTTTTAATATTAAAATTAATAATTTAGATAGAAAAAATTATTTCATTCTACGATTAATAAAAAAATAAGTTTTATACATATATATTATTTCGAAAAGCAAAATTGTATCACTTTTTGATATAGTCTCAAGAACAAGATTAACATTTTCTGCAAAAAAAAAAAAAAGAAAAAAAAAAAAGCTGAACTAAAATTCTAACACCTATAACGCAAATGCAATTACAGTGATTAAATACAAAAAAAAAATATATCGCGTTTTAATATTAACAAATGTCAACTTTGAAGTGTCACCTTTGACACTTCAACCTTTTACTATTTAGTAAAACCAGCTCAATTCCTATAGAAGTTTGCCAAAACATAAAGTGCAATAACTATATCAATAATAATATATCACCTTTTTAGTCAAAACTAACGAATAGTCTAAATAGTACAAATGAATGATTCTTATTAAATATTTTTTTCCAATTACTGTTTGGTTAAGTGTTAAAGTTTATATTAAAAAAAACATTTCTTATTTTTCAGGCTTATGTTCAACCAAATGAACTTCTAATAATATATGTAACAGGTCTTTTAAGGGCTTCATCTTATTTCTAATAATCATTTTGTTATTGTTGCGATTAAAATTAACCAGTAAACAAACAGCTACCGAGTTTTATCATTTATAATATTTTAATCATTTGTTAACATTTTATATATTTAGTTATGTATTTGAGATTCTTTTAACTCTAATATAAAAAGTATCACTCTCACATATGTGAAGTTAACATCAATTCTGATAAATAAATTTTTTATTTATTGTATTTAATTTTTTTGCTGTATTTTCTTATTATCTAACGTCAATATATTATTATTAGTAATATAAATGTAATTAATATATATTAATTTTTTGTGGTTAATATATATATATATATATATATATATATATATATAATATATATATTTTATAGGCGGTTTAAAATTATGTTTTTGAGTTGTAAATTATATTTCACATAAAGCAAGTTTGAAATTTTCCTATGTTTTCTAAATTTCATGACCAGTTCTTTAGAAAAACACTAAACTTTATTAAAATTAAATAAACATTACTTAATTTAAGAAAACTAAAAACCAAATCTTTAAAATTTTATATAAATCAAAATCGCCTTTATAAAACTATATATTTAAGTAAATTAATGTATTTGTCGTCAGAAATAAATTTAAGAAAAAAAGAAAATACAAAAAATATTTGTTTTCAATATAATATGACTTAATTATGTTTTTGATCCTCGATAAATTTGAGAATTGTTAATTGGGTCTTTGTTCAATTTTTATGGTTTAAGTCTTCAAAATTTCAAAACTTTCCGTTATGTTAGATTTTTTCATTACTTATAAGACGTGACAGTTATCTTACAATGTCACCCGTTTAAATATCGTCACATAATACATGGTTGCAAATTACTATAATGACGAGAGTCTCTCTCAAGGACTTGTTAGTATATTTAACTATAAATTATTATTAAATATAATAAAAATTATAATTTGTAAAATATAAAATTACAAAAATTAAAAAAATATATTACAAAATAAAAAAATTATAAATTTATAAAATTATGAAATATAAAATAAAAATATATAATTTTATGATTTTTTTAAATTTATAATTCAATGATTTTATAATTTTATAATCTTATAAAATGTAAAGTATAAAATTATAGATTTATAAAATTATAAAATGATACAAATTTAGAAGGTTATAAATCGTAAAATTATAAATTATATATTTTTATTTATATATTATAATTTTATAAATTTATAATTTAAAGTAAATACATTTACAAATCTTTAATAGATCTTTGTCATTATGATAATTTACAATAATATATTATGTGATAATATTTAAGCAAAATTAGGGTACAAGATAATTATCACATTAAATATAAGAAAAATCTAGAATTTCTTTAATTTAAACAGTAGAGATTCAATTAAAAAAATTTGAAGTTTTGAAAACTGAATAGATCACCAAAAATTAACAAAAGTTCAATTTAAAATTCCCAAATAAATTTATCAGGATAAAATACATAATTAAGCCATATAATATACTGTTATTACGATAAAAATAATAATAATAGCCCTTATTTACACTCTAATTTTTTTCTAAGCTATTATTGACATTAAGATAAAGAAATAAACTACATCATTTCTGCAAACATGCATAACACGCTCAAGTATTTACCTATGAAATATGTTACTTTTTCTTTTTCTTTTTACCTACCTCGTTAATTAAACCAAAATTTAAATAATTCAAAAAATGATTTTTTTAATTCATATTCATAACTATTTGTAAACTGTAATTATACTTTTACCTACAATCATTTTCCCAATTCTTGAGACACATCAAATTGAGACGGGGTTCTAAAAAAATGACGGAGAACGTGCCTCAGCTCAGCTGCATTTAAATCATTTCCTTATAATTTTCAATGTCGGCGGCTCAGCTTGACTGTTTTCTGTTATCTTGTCTGCCACGAGAGACACACTTTTTCTATTAGATAGTTTATTATTTGTGAATTTGACTTAAATTAAATATATGGTAAATTTTAATATTTGTAATTAAATATTTATTTAAAAAAATATTTTACTGTTGCTTAAGGTATTTATATTTTACTTAAATATGCTATTATTTTATTTTGTTATCAATCTAACTTGTCGATCAATTTTTTTCTTTTTATTTTTTTTAAACTTATTAATTTATTTCTTCTCTTTTTAAAGTAAGTTGGAGATGATTTTCGTTACTGGAATACTAAAAAAATGTTTAGAAGAAAATAAAAGGATATTTCAAATATTTAATAGTGTAGATTTTTCAATGGATGCTTAATTAAATTTAAATTTTATAAGATATTTAAAATTTAATTAGATATAAAAATTAAATAATATTCTAGTGAACTTATGTGGTAAAAATAAATAAACGACAAAAGAAAAAGGGACATTGAAAAATTTGTACTAGTGGTGTTCTTGTGAAATGTGTATTTATTGTGTGTCATTGCCACGTAATATTTTGGTTTTAAATCCATAAAATTGGTTTGAGATAATTTTAATTATTGTTTCTAAACATATTTCTTTTTTATTGATTGGATGAAATAAATTGTCATATCTCCGTACTCGATTGCATATGCATGTTTCGTTGTATTTTAATTTCGTACGTGCTTTTCGCGCATATTATTCATGTGTTTATATTTTATGTAATGCGAAAATAGGTTTGACTCACATTAATAAATCACAAATATTAACAAATAATAATTCACGTCTTAACGTGTCACGCGCATATGAGAATAATAATAAAAAAATTATAACTAAAAAATCAATTTTTTATTTTATAACTTTAACCCATTTTACCTTTTTGTCCTTTTTAAAATGGTGATCTACAATTATCCATTTTGAAACGTAAAATTTTTTCATCTTTCCTATCATATAGATTAGAAGAAAAAACGATATAAACTATCTCAGACATTAATCTATAAATAATGTGAGATTACTGGACATGATAGAAACAGTTAATAAAGTATTAATAAAATAAGAATTAATCAATAATAATATATTATTAGTTTTCATACTTGTTACAAAATAAAATTATTACTAAAAGATTGATTCCTATAAACTTTGTTGAATGATAGCTATAAATTAACGTAAGCCAACCATACACTGAATATGAACATGGAAGAAGTATTGAGTGACTCAAATGATTAATTGATTTTGTAGCTATATCACCTAACACTGAGTTTTTTTTTTTTTTTTTTTTAAAAAAAAAGGGACATGGAACAATGATTAATTAAGGTGTAGAAGATAGGATATAAAATAAAAAAGACTAATGTTGCTTCCAACAAAAAAGAAGATTAATATTATCATTTGTGGGCATGACATCTACACTCTATAGCCACCCCCTAACAACATGTTTCTGGATAACTACACAACTTGTTTTAACTCCTATCACATCAACACAACTACGTTTTAAGACTCAATTTGATAGAAAAAAGCTCTATGAAATTAAATAATGGTCAGAAATGTGATTTGTTTTTTTTTAATTGATTTTTAAAGTCACAGAAAGGGTAAAAAGACAAATATTGTAGACCATAAATTAAATTAAATATATCAAAATTATAATATAGCCAATTATATGCCGATCACCAAAATCAAATGGTAAATAACAAGTTTTTAAATTTCAATTTATAACTTATGATGGGTGAGATAAGATCTGAAAAACTATGCGTTTTAATGTTTTTATTCATAATATGTTTGGATGGAAATAAGAAAAAAAGGAAAAAAAAAGAATAATGGTATGATTTTATTTATGTGATTGAAGTGAAAAAAATTGTAAAGAATCGGTTTAAAATGGAAAAAAAAAAACAAAGGGTCAACACAGTGAAAGGATTAAGATTCCGTGTGATGTAAGACTTTATTTAATATTAGTTATGTAAAAAAGACAAAATTTAAAAAGCAACTCATTTAAATAAAATAGTTATTACAATTTCATTATTTAAAACCTATAAAAATTGACACCAATTACACGAATAAGACGGGTGACGATAGTAATTTTAACGATTTTATGGTATGTGTTAAATATAGGAGTGGTGATATGATAGACACCTATTATCTGATAATATTTTAATTATATGTATTATTAAGGTCGGTTATTAGTCGAATATTTTTTTAGGATGTTAAACTATTGTTTTCTAAAGTTAAAATCAAATCACATCTTTTGAAGTAATTATAAAATAAATTAATTATATTTGTAATTCTTAAACTTAATTATACATTAAATTAAAATTTACTCGATATATTTTAATTTTCAAATTTTAAAAGTAAATTAATATAATTTTTTAAAATTAATTTTAACTTTTATTTTAAATATATAAACAATTTAAATATTAATTTGAAAAATCAATTCATATATATATATATATATATATATATATATATATATATTGAAAAAATTGGATTAGAATGAAATGCCATTCTAAAACAAAAATAAAAAATTTAAGAAAGTTGGATAAGAAGGAATATATTTATTAATTTTTAAAATTTAAAATTAATTGTGTCAAAAATTTAAAAAAATGAATTTTGATTTTGCATGAAAAAAAAAATAATGCTAAAAATAGTTAACATTTAAAACATATACAATGACGAGTTTTACCATAAATGATCGGTTACTTTTGAAAGACGTTGTCCATGTTGTTAAAAATTGGTACAGATTGAAAACAAAAACTATAATACATAAATATTGTAAAATTCTATTTGTATCTCATCTATAATAATATATAAATGAAATTCTCGTCTTTGTGTCCACACTTCAAAATACTAATTTTATCCTCTAAATATAATAATTTATTAAACTTTTAAAAATTAATCGTTACTTTTACAAGTATTTTATAAAATTGGCTAGCTCTGTTTCTTTTTTTTTTTATTTATTTATCAATGGTTATTCTTTCATCTATTCTGATATATTTCACTTTATTTTTAATAAATATAATTTTAGTTTATATATTAATTTAATAACATTACAATATTATCATATACTAATATAATATCATGTATATTTAAAAAATGTATACAGTACGATAGCGTATCTGTTTACGCTCGTATATACAATGAGAATTGCTATTAAAACTGTATTCACATACTGAGATATAACATTAATTCAAATTTACAAGTCAAATGTCTTTTTCAATAATGGATAAATTAATGAAAATTATAAAGTCATTATTGAAAATTTATTGTAATTATTGTTAAAAGTCTTATTTACATTAATGCATACTATAGAGTTACACTAAAATGTTTTAAATAAGTTAGATTAAAAATTTTATAACAACGTTAGTTAAAAATATTTCAATTTTTGACAATTCAAAAATCTAACAAACTTATCTATTTTAAATATCTGTACATAATACTTTTCTATTATTATCATTATAATTATTATATTAATTTTTCGTAACATATTAAAAGGGTATATAATTTTTTACTATTTTTTTTGTAAATTATTTACTTTGATAAATATGAAGAATGTTGACTCGCATAAAAATTCAAAACTATAAATTCATGTCATATTTTCTAATGAAATTAACATATGAAAGTCAACTTAAACCTGAAAACTATATTTTTTTTTTGTTTTTAGAAATACATCTACATGATATAAACATGTAAGACTGAGATCTATAATGTCCAACATATCTATTTCCACCCGTGTGTCGCGTTTTTAGTAACAATGATGATATTTTTCATAATTTATATATCTAGTTTATTTTTACACAACAAAGTTTCACTATATTGACCTATTAATGTATTTAGAGATAACTAGATTGTATATAACCCAATATATTTAATGTGAAAGGAAATATAAGCAGATTACAAAGTTAAATAATTAAAAAAATAACTTGTATTTAGTATACTGCGAAAATGCTTCAATATCAATAAGTATCCCGATACGGTTTTGATTAGGAATGTTAATGGCACAGATAAGGTACAGATAGTAATTTTCCCGTATTTTATCTACTGGATAAATATTTGTTCCGTATTTGTATCTATATCTGTCGGATATCTGTTATGTGGGTATCCACATAATTTTTTAATATTCATAGATATTCACGGGTACCCGTGGATATTTACAAAAAAAAAATAAACATTTAACAACATATTTTAATCGTAAATTCAAATAAAATACAATGCATAACATTCATACATCTCAAACAAAGTCCAAATAACCTATTTAAACAGTGTTGAATGATAATTTACAAAGAAATGATATTTTTAAAAACTAATTGATAAAAAAATAACTCATTCGAAGTCAATATGTTAATATTTTAGTCATGTTTTTTTATTTTTTAAAATTTAAACTAGAGTACAACGGATACAGATATCCACGGATATAGATATTATGATACATGTATCTATCCCATTAACATGCACTATAAAAAATATATGTACCTATTACCCATAGATATTCATTTACAATATTTGGTGTACAAATTTTTTTAATGTCCTGCTTCTAATCTTGAATTTATTTCAAATAACATGATTTGTGTAGGTCTTGAATTTTTTTAAACAACCGAAGCAAAATATTCAACCAGTTTCCACGTTTAGTTGTTATCCACGAACTGTTGTATTATAATAATTTAGTAGAAAATGATTAATTAGTTAATTAATTACATTGGGCTGTTTTCAACGGAAAACTTTTGTTCTTTTTTTCTTTCAATTGTCAGTCATTAAATGATGACATGTCCACTTTCTGCTATGTTTGGGACTATATTATTGAGAAAAGTGAAAAGTACTTATTTTTTTGTGCATAAACAGTGAAAAGGTGGTTTGAGTGTTTGACCTAGATAAGGAATTGGAATATAATAGTGCTTCAAGCCTTCAACTTCAAATCAACCACTCCTTCTTCTTCTTCTTCTATTCTCGTTCTTTCTGATTCGGCTCAAATGGCGAAGGTTTACCCTGATCAGAAGGAACCCACTTTCTCTCCCTGCACCTCCTATGGACCACACACATACACCCTCTGGATGAAATCACTCGTTTTCAACTCTAACGGTTGCACCGTCTACGATTCTAACGGTCTCGTCGTTTATCGCGTCGACAACTACGACACAAAGGGTAGAAGAGACGTTAACCTTTTGGATCTCCGAGGAAGAGTTCTCTGCACCATACACAAGGTATCTGATAATGTAACGTTGTGTGAGTAAATCGTTGGTTTGGATTAATTAACTTGTTTTTGATTTGAAACTTGGCAGAGACTACTGGGTTTTGGACGTTGGGATGTGTACAGAAGTAGCGATGATAGTAGTAACAGTGAAAACCAGGAAAAGCCTTGGTTTCAAGTTAAAAGATGTCACGAGATGATGACAGGAAAATTGACGTGCCAGATTAGTATGGTGGAGTGCCAGAAGTACTGCATAGAGAAGATCGGAGCCAAAACAGCGTTTCGGATTGTCAACACAGATGATGGGGACATAGTTGCGCATGTAAGAATTGTTGTCGTTGTTGTTGTTTTTAGGGTTTAGCTTTTGATGTTTGGTTTGATGTTGAGAATTTTGAGAATGATGTGCAGGCGAAGCAAAAACACTCGAGTTCGGGAGTTATACTGGGGAGTGATGTTCTAACGTTGGATGTGGAGGGTGGAATTGATCATTCTCTTGTAATGGCTTTTGTGACAGTGTTTGGATTAATCTGCGGCAGAATGTGAATTGTATATATCACACCATGAATCTACCATTTCCCTGTATCTCAAGTCTCTCCTCCTTGCTTTTTCTTTAATAAACAATTTTGTAGACTGTATTTTAATCACCATGTGTACAATTTTATATATGATTACTTAATTATAATTTATTATGTAATAAACTTGTGTATTGTATGTACTTATTTTTCGTATAATTTATTTTAGATGTAAAATACAAAACAAACTAATATTCCTAGTTACCACAAAGTAGGTGTAAATTTGAGTATACTTGTATGTGAAAGTAGATTTCCCTACTTTGTATTCATTTGATTATATTCTTTTAATAAATTTTTATCTTATGAGAAATAATTAGTGAACTTTAGGAATATAGATGACATGTATACATTTTAATTTTAAATTAGAGTAGCAAATAAAATTATATGATAACAAAAATATTTATTAAATTTGTAAATATTAATAAAACAAATTTCATAAAATTTAAAAATATTTTTAAAAATTTATAGAAGAACAGGTATTTAAATTAAAAAAAAACTTTAAATGTCTCTTTACAAGCATTTTTTAAAATTTTCATAAAATCTCAATTTTTATATACTAATACAAATTATAATACATCACTTATCAATTAAATTTGAAGAATAATAAAAACTGTCTTATTATGTTTTTAGTATTACACAGTAAATAAAGAGTTTGTGTTATTGAAATAGTTAAAGTTTTGTATGTGAAACATAAAAATTATTTAATTGACGTACATCATTCAAATATAATGACACACATATTGTTATAAAATAAAAAAGTATTTTAGAGATGTGAATGAATTGTAGACTAGCCAAAAAAATTAGAAGAGAGAACAAAATAAAATGTTAATAACTAATTTTTAAGAATTATATATATATATATATATATATATATATTTATCTAATAAAATATATATATTTTAGATAAATAT